>Ga0172362_10002059_pt1 | contig 17435 bp, 14 predicted proteins | sample LakKivs1_kivu2a2_FD_114534 | JGI IMG/M metagenome (GOLD analysis project Ga0172362, IMG submission 114534) | Sediment microbial communities from Lake Kivu, Rwanda - Sediment s1_kivu2a2 | ecosystem: Environmental > Aquatic > Freshwater > Lake > Sediment | place: Rwanda: Western Province, Lake...
CTATTATAGCTGTGATTCGATTCTCCCCCCGATTCATAAAAAATAATCCTTCCCCTTCTTGTTCCTGACCCCTGCCAGATACCGAAAACAGTCTCCTGATTTAATCTCACCTGTCCCTTTCCCCTGATTTCTCCCTGGCCAACCCATTCTATTTGGCTTTCCTCAAGAGCATTTTCTACATTCGCCAGCACTGTGCCTCTTAAAACCACAGTTTTTTCTCTTTCAACTGAAATCATGGCCCTGATTTCAACCGGCCTGCCAGATATAATTTCAGCTATGAGCGATGTATTATCATTTCCCCTGGCAGCCATTTTTTGAGCACCAGAATCTATTTCCAGGATAAGCCATTCTTTTATTTCAAGTGAAAAACCGCTCGCTAAGGTAGCATCGGCCCTGAGCCACAAAAAAGAAGAGAAAACCAAAAGAAGACCGCTCGCTACTACCTTTACCACGTTTCTCAGGTTCTCTATGTTCATCATTCAATTTGTCCTTTCAATTCCCGTCGCTCATTTTTGCCAGGAATATCTTAGCAAAACGCGTGCCAATCAGTCGGCCCTTTATCTAATAGATTATGAATAAAATAGAAAAATATAGAGATTGACTTTGTGTCCGCATTCGTTATGCAGGCCTCAATCAAAACGAACCTTATTTGCTCAAAATAAGTGACTTAAGTCTGGATGAACCTCGAGTGTTCGGAATTGTTACAATTTTTATAAGCCCGGCCTCTCAACATCTTAAAAAATTTCCCAGCAGTGCGAAACATTTCGATCCGTTAAGTCTGGCAACAACGACCTTATCCCTGCATCACCTTACGAAAATTTTTTTCTGTCAAGAGAAATGGCCGGCCCCAATAGACCCTGATGCTTAAATCCAGGAACCGATCGAATAGACTAAAACGATTTATTAGCCCTTAATCTGGAATCTCTTGAGCTTCCTATAAAGAGCTGGACGGGTAAGGCCGAGCATGTTGGCCGCTTTCTGTTTGTTAAAACCTGCTGCCTTTAGCACTTCAATCAGGTGCCTTTTTTCGAGTTCGGCCAGCTTCAGGTGAGCATAGGGATAGGGTTTCTCCTCAACTATTTCCGCCTGAGCAGCTTTTATCAGGGCTTCAGGAAGATGATAAACATCTATGAAGTTCTCAACCGTAAGCATCACACCCCTCTCAATGACTTTTTCCAGCTCCCTGATATTCCCGGGCCAATCATAATCGGCGAAGATTTTCTTAACGCGGTTGGACAGCCCCCGGACTTCCCTGCCAAATTTCAGGTTGTATCGGTCGAGAAAATGAAGGCACAGCAGGGGAATATCTTCCTTCCGCTTTCTCAGCGGGGGCAGGTTAATCTCAGACACGTTTATGCGATGGAAAAGGTCTTCTCTGAATCTGCCTTTCTTAACTTCTTCTCTCAGGTCACGGTTGGTGGCGCAGATGACCCGAACATCTACTTTGACCTGACGGTTGGTTCCCAGAGGCTTAAAAGTCCCTTCGGATAGGAATCGTAAAACCTTGGCCTGGCTGCTCAAGGGCATTTCGCTGATCTCGTCAAAAAAGATTGTCCCGCTGTCAGCTTCTTTTAAAAGACCGCTCCTGCTCCGGTCAGCTCCGGTGAAGGCTCCGCGTTCATAGCCAAAAACTTCTGATTCAAAGAGCGATTCCGGCAAGGCGGTGCAATCTACTACAACGAAAGCCGATCTCCTTCTCGGGCTGAGATTATGAACAGCCCTGGCAGCCAGCTCTTTTCCGGTTCCCGTTTCTCCTGTAATTAAAACAGTAATCTGATGCTTGGCCAGGCGTTCGATTAGAGAAAAAATCTCAAGCATTCTGGCATTACGACTGACCATACTCTCGAATGAGTATTTGCTGGCCAGTTTTTTCTCTAACTGGAAAGTTTCCTGCCGGATCGATATCTTTTCTTCCAGCCTTTTCAAGCTCTCAGTTAAAGATTCGGAATCAAGAGGCAGGCTAAAATAATCACGTGCTCCGGCGCCGATGATTTTGGCCACTCCGGACGTGTTTTCTGGTCTGCCCAGTATTATCACTTCAAGCAACGGGTCATATTCTTTTATTTTCCTCAGAAGGCCAGATGCCTGGGACATAGTTCCTTCTCTTTCCAAAATCAAAACTCTCGGCTTTTCTTTATGTATGGCGGAAATAAAATCCTCTTCTGGGGAAACCCGGGAAAGCTCATAGTTTGAGAAAGGTAAAGTTTTCTGAATTTCTCTTAACGTAGCTTCTTCTGATGAGACTATCAGTATCTTTAGCATTGACCGTCATTACCAAGGCGATTTAATAATGATTATAATTGATTATATAGATTCATAAAAGCACTTTGTTTCTTGCTTAAAGCTCTGGACGGTGCCACCAGTAATAAAGCATAACTTTGATGGCTTCTCTGATTTCCCGGCTCGAAATCTTGGACTTCCCTTCCTGGCGGTTGATAAAGGTAATAGGAACTTCGACCACCGGAGCCCCGCTTTTTTGAAAAAAATAAAGAAATTCTGGAAGAGCCGAATAACCTCTGGCTATCAATTCATCCATGGGCACTTTTTTAAGATACTCAGACCGGTAAGCCCTGAAGCCGCTGGTGCAGTCTCTGGTCTTAAGGCCCATAAGAAGCCTGGCCATGAAATTTGCTACCCGGCTATTGATTTTCCTCTTTAACGGCCAGTTTTCAATTTTCCCTCCAGAAACATATCGCGACCCTATGACCAATCCAGCTTCTGATAACTTTCCTATCATCAGGGGTATGATTTCAACTGGATGGGAAAAATCAGCGTCCACGGTTACCACCCGCTCATAGCGTTTTTCCAGAGCCAGTTTAAACCCATCATGGTAAGCTGTCCCCAGGCCGAGCTTTCCCGGACGGTGGAGGACATGAACCCGGTGCGGGTTTTTCTCACTTAAAAGCTCAGCCAGTCTGCCAGTGCCATCTGGGGAATTATCATCAACAACCAGCACATCAATTTCTTCCCCGGTAGCCAGAAGCTTCTCAACCAGATTAGTAATGTTTTGAGCCTCGTTATAGGTTGCAATGATAACCAGATACCGGCTATTCATACGACAATTCTATCAGAAATATCGCCTGCGGGTAAAAGCCCTTTCCTTTAAGAATAGCTTAAGCTATACTTGTTTTCCGGCCCGGAATCCAATTAAATTATCTGGAGGAAAGAATGTCTGAGAGGCGCTCTGAAATGGTTCTCAACCTCTTTAAAGAAAGCAATGCCCTGCTTAAAGGACATTTCAAGTTGACTTCAGGCAAGCATTCAGAATGGTATTTTGAAAAAATCAAGCTGATCGAAAAACCCGTGGTGCTTGAAAAAATCATTGACCTTCTGATAAAAGATATAAAGAAGGATCAGCTTGACTTCGACTATGTCGTCTCCCCGGCTTACGGTGGTATAGCCATAGGTTTTCTTGTTGCTCTCAAGCTCGGCAAATCTTTTGCCTTCACCCGGAGAACCGATGAAAAGATGACCATCAGGTCTGGCTTTTCCGGCCTGGAAAAATCCAATGCCATAATCGTAGAAGATATCCTGACCACCGGAGGGTCGGTACAGGAAGTACTGGAATGCCTGAAACAAAAAGAGGTTGAAGTCAAAGGGATTTACTGCCTCGTTGACCGGAGCGGCGGCGAAGTTTTGATCCACGGTCAGCCAGTAAGAAGCTTGCTGTCTTTAAAGATAGAAGCCTTTGAACCCGAAGCCTGTCCGCTCTGCCAGCAGGGTTTACCTCTGGTCAAGCCTGGCGCTTCGGACAAGAAATGAAGGTAATTCTGGCTTCTGAATCCCGAAGAAGAATAAGTTTACTCAAAAGAGTTTTTAAATCTTTTTCTATCATTCCGAGCGGCCTGGACGAAAACCAGTACCAGGACAAAGATCCGGTCCGTTTTGCCCTTAAGGCGGCTGAAGCGAAAGCCAGAGAAGTCGGTGAAGCTTACCCTGAAGCCCTGGTGATCGCTGCTGATACCGTAGTCGTCGCAGGCGGCCAGATTCTGGGTAAACCAAGAGACCAAGATGAAGCCAGGCAGATGCTCCAGACATTATCCGGCCAGAGACATAGCGTCACAACAGCAGTTGCTATATTTCAGAAAGCCCGGGGCAAATTACTGAGCGATTTTGAAACCAGTCTGGTCACATTCAAGAGGCTTTCTCCTGAGGATATAGAGACTTATCTTGACCTTAACACCTACGGAGATAAGGCTGGCTCTTATGCCATTCAGGAGGTCAAGGATAAGTTTCTCGAAAAACTCGAAGGCGATTATTACAACGTCGTTGGCCTGCCGCTCAAAAAACTGCGCCAGCTTGTTCATAGATTCCTGGAGCAGAAGCTTGAAGTGGAAATATCTTCTCTTCTTTTACCTGACGGCGTGGGTGTGGCTCAATCAGAGGGCCGGACCTTTTTCGTCGCAGGAACTTATCCTGGCGACCGGGTGCAGATTGCCTTTGAACAATCTGCCCGAAAAAATATAAAAGCCAGGTTGATTTCCATAATCACTCCGTCACCTTCCAGACGGCCTGCGCCGTGTCAGCATTTTGGCCTGTGCGGTGGCTGCAGTCTCCAGGATTTAGACTACAAGGAGCAGCTTCAGCAGAAAAAGGAATATCTGCTCCGGGTTCTTAGAGAATATTTCCCATCTAATTATCGTTACCTTGAGTCAGAAGAAATTTTGCCTTCTCCTGATCAATACTTCTACCGCAACAAGATGGAGTTCTCTTTTGGAGAAGCCGGCGGAAAAGCATTTCCGGGACTAAAGAAAAAAATTCACAACAGGGAGCATAAAAGAGATAAAAAAGTTGTCCATCTTGAAAAGTGCCATATTTCGACACCGCTGACCGAAAAGATTTTCCCAGTCTTTTCTGAGTTTGTGGACAAGTCCGGTTTGCCTGTTTTTAGCCTTCAAAACAAGCATGGCTTTTTCCGGCATTTAGTCATCCGCGAAGGAAAAAAGACGGGCGATTTGATGCTTCTCCTGGTAACCACCAGCCAGGCCAAAATTAATCTGGATGATTTAACCCAGAACCTCGTTAAACTTGTTCCTGGCCTGAAAAGCTTCTGGTGGGTAGAAAATGACCGCATCTCAGATGTAGTAGCGTTTGAAAAGGCTCATCTTGTTTATGGCCAGCAAGCCATAGAGGAGAGCCTCCTCGGCTTTCGGTTCAGAATCTATCCAGCTTCATTCTTCCAGACCAATCCCGCAGCAGCGGAACTGGTTTATTCCAGGATTGTGGAAGAGGCCCGTAAACTCCGGACTCAGTCAGCTCTCGGACTTTACTGCGGTTCAGGAGCCATTGAAATCTGCCTGTCCGCAGTGGCCGGAGAAGTGCTGGGCGTTGATTGGGATGGAGAGAATATCAAGGCGGCTGAAGAAAACACCCGGATTAACAACCTCAAGAATGTCAGGTTCTGGGAAAGCTCGGTAGAAGGAGTGCTTCCAGAAATCTACCGTGGAGCCTTTGACCTTCTGATTATTGACCCGCCGCGGGCTGGAGCGAGTATGAAAGGACTGAAACAAATCGCTTCCCTGAGGATTCAAAACGTCTTTTATGTTTCCTGTAACCCGGTTACTTTAGCTCGAGACCTGCAGGTACTGATTGATAGCGGCTACCAGATAACTCACCTCTGCCCCATAGACTTCTTCCCTCACACCGCGCATCTTGAAATAATTGCTTTCCTCAGCCGATAGCCAGAAATGCCTTTTTACGGGTCAGAAGACTCTTAGCTTTAAGCCAGATCTATTTTGTCTGCGTGGTTAGGAAAATCGGCAGAGTCATCTGTTTTACCTGGTCCATCAGTTCTTCTATTTCATCAATGTGTTTATCTTCGTCCTGCAGAATTTTTTCCAGAACTTCCCTGGTAGCAAAATCTCCAACTTCACCGGCTAACTTAATAGCGGCATTGTAAGCTTTGATGGCGTCAAATTCAGCCTTGCGGTCAAATTCCAGCATCTTCGGGACTTCATCGCCGATAAAGATTTTCTTCAGCTCTGAGACCACCGGGATTCCTTCCAGAAACAGTATCCGGCCTATGAGTGATTCAGCATGCTTCATTTCCTGAATTGCTCTTTTCTCGATAGTCTCATGAAGCTTTCCGTATCCCCAGCTGTCACACATTTCAGAATGGACCATGTATTGATTGATGGCCGTCAGTTCATCGGCCAGCAAAGAATTCAGGGTCTCGATCAGTTTTGGGTCGCCTTTCATCATAGCCTCCTTAAAAATTTAGTGTTTATCATTTTACCCTATAATCAGAACGGTGTAAACGATTAGCTTTTAGCTCATCTTTCTTATAAAATTGACTGAGGTCGATGATAAAAGCCATACCAGAAGATTTTATCGTTGAAGAAATCGCCACTCTACCTCTTGAGAATAAAGGAGAATTCAGAGTCTATACTCTGACCAAAAAAAACTGGACCACGCCAGACCTGGTCCGTTTTCTGGCCAGACTGCTGTCAATATCTCCCAGGGCCATTGCTTATGGCGGGAAAAAAGACAAGCATGGGATAACGAGCCAGTACATTACTATCCGCAGCCAGCGAGATTTCAGCCTTAAGGAAAAGAATTTTTCCCTGAAAGCTCTCGGTTTTATGAAGAAACCGATGAGCCCGGCTCTTATCCAGGGAAATCGCTTCCGTATTACGATACGCAGTTTGAAATCGCCCGAAATGGCTCTCCAAAATCTGGAAGAGGTTGGGCTCTACGGATTTCCCAATTTCTTCGACGACCAGCGATTCCGCGGAACTGACCGCAACCTGGGTTTTTTCGCGGAGAAAGTCCTGCGGACCCATTACAACGGCGCTCTCCAGATTTTTCTTCAGTCGCAGAATATCAGTTCATCGGATAAAAAAAACAAAAAAAGAGTGGCTGAAATAATCTCCAGCTGGAGAAACTGGGAAAAGTGCCTGGAGCTGGCTCGGGGTTTAACAGAAAAGAGGATATTCCGCACTCTTCTTCTCCGGCCTGACGATTTTCTGGCTGCTCTGGAAACGATACCAAGGGAAGAGATTGCTATGGCTTATGCCGCTTTTGGCTCATTTCTCTGGAACGAGCTTCTGCGACAGCTCCTGCGAGAAAAAATCAAAGACCTTAAAGAGGTTCAGGCCGAATCCGGAATTTTTCTCTTCTGGAAAAGGTTGGATGACAAAACCCTTAATTACTTTGAGAATTTGAAATTACCAACTCCGGCAGCCAGGATGCAATTTCCGGATGACTTGACGCGCGAGCTTTATCTGAGACTGCTTGAAGAAAACAACCTGAAATTCAGCACTTTCCGGACCAGAGCTCTGAGCCGGGTTTTTTTCCGTTCCTTCCAGAGAAAGGTCTTGCTGTATCCTGAAAATCTGGAAAGTATCGAGACAAAAGAAGATGAACTCCACAGCGGGAAGAAAGCCCTGGTTCTAACCTTTTCTCTCCCCCGAGGCGCTTTTGCCACCATGCTGGTTAAAAGAATTCTTCTGGATGAATAATTTTTTTGCCACTGACTGAAGAAGTGCTCGAAACTCAAGCCAGAAATCATTTGATTCGTGCCTGCGAATAAGATAAAAATTAATCGGAGGACAAGAGCAATAGAATGAAAACGGCGGCCATCATCCTGGCAGGGGGCCGGGGAATCAGGCTTGGGTTCGCTTCGCCCAAGCAATTTGTCTCGCTCGGAAACCGCCCCCTCATAGATTATTCAGTGGAGAAATTCGTAGCCCTTAAAGTTGAAAATATTGTTGCTGTGCTCGTCGATGATTATCAGAAATACTACAGGCTGCATCCCGCCATTTCTGGTGTGGCCCGGGCTGGAAAGATTCGACAGGAATCAGTCTTTAACGGATTAAAAGCTTGCCCTGAAAACACTGAAATCGTTTTTATCCACGATGCTGCCCGGCCCTTTTTTCCGTTAAGAAATATTGAAGAAGGAATCAGGCTCCTTATAAAAAACGAGTTTGATGGTCTGGCGCCTGCAGTTCCCTCGACCGATACGCTGGTTGAAACACAAGGCCGGCAGGTAATTTCATTTCCGGACCGCCAGAAAATATACCGCACCCAGACCCCACAAATTTTTTATTACTCCAGGATTCTCAAGGCCTATGAAAGCCTTAAAGACCGCACTTTTACCGACGACCTGTCAGTGGCCCACCGGGCTGGAATGCGGTGCGGACTGATCGAAGGCAGTCAGATGAACTTAAAAATTACTACGGAATTAGACTGGCACTTAGCAGAGGAGCTGCTAAGCTCCGGTGGGCTGGAGTTTATCTGAAGCCCTTTTCTTGAACTGTCGTCTGGAATAACTGGCAAAATAAGCCGCCTCCAGAAAAGCACCAAAAGCCACCACGACCATGGTCCACCTGGCCAGACCAAGAGCAATCAGGACAAAAGCTGCTGTGGCAAAAAAATCGCGACGATAGACAAAAGCTATTTTGCTTGCCAGCCGGTCAAACCAGCTTTGAAAATCCGGGTCTTTGATACTGGCCTCGACTTCTTTGACCACAGCTACTATGTTCCGTCCAATACCAGTTTTTCTGGAATAATTAATGAGTTGAAAGTAGAAGGCCAGCATCGAGGCAAAAGCAAATATTCCAAGATAAAGCCAGAGCCTGCTACCTGTTGTCCGGTAAAGTCCTACAGGCAGAGCGGCAAAGAAAGAAACAAAGGTCACGGCATCGGCAGTAACATCCAGAGCTCCGCCTGATTTCGTCACCCGATAGGTCAGCCTGGCATTTTCACCGTCACAGCCATCGATGATTGAAGCCAGCTCAAAAAGAAGAGCACCGGATAACATCAATTCTTTCCCATAGCCGATAAAGAAAACGCTTAAAAGTCCAACAGCAAAAGTAAAAATGCTCATCATAATCGGAGTTATGTTCAGCTTTAAAAGATATCTCGTCAGGAAAAGCGAAATCCGTCGGTTAATCACCCGGGCAATAAAGCCGTCTGTAGGTTTTCTTCCGGTTTGCAGCAACAGTTTCTCTGCCCGTTTCAGTCCTTTTTTATCCTGAACTTTCAGACAGAATCTGCTCTGAACCCGTAATGTCCTGAGCCTTTCAGGTTTTTCTTGAATCGATTTTATTAACAAGTCCAACCCGCTGCCGGTAGAACCAAACATCACCGGCAGGAAATCCAGGAGGGCACTCCTTTTTATGAGCGCCATTCCAGAACATAACTTTGACCGGGCATCGCCCTGTAGATTTTCAATCAGGACGATCTCTTTCGTTTCTTGATTGACTTCATTCACCAGGCAGGGCAAAAGCTCCGGGTCAAGCGCGAAGTCATCTTCTATGATCAGAAAATACTCGTCCTCTGCTGACTGACCAAACCTCTGGCCGGCATCTTCAGGTGAAACGGTTTTGAACCTGATTTCTCTATCAAGAATCCTCCTGTCGGAAGACAGCACAAGAATTGTTTTCTGAGTCCAGCTTGCGTTTTTATGGCAAAGCCAGAACTCTTCAATTCCTGCCTGATGGGCGTTAAGAATGATTCTTTTAAGGAGAGTAAGACCAAGGAGCTTTCTGGAGCTTCCTCCATTCAGAAGAACAAGTGCTTTTGTGACCGCCACTCTTTTTCCTTTCTCTTGTATGTGATCATGAATTCTTCAAAATCAGATTGCTGAACTCAATCTGAACAAATAACGACGTTTCTAACCCATCAATCTGCGACCTTTTCTTTTTAAATATCGCTCGACTCTACGCAGGGCTTTTTCATCATCGACATCTATCCAGAATTTACCACCGATATCCATGACTCTGGCCTTTCCTTTGATGGCCATCATACTGACTCCTCCGGACAGAGTAAAATTCTTGCTGATTTTTTGACTCTCTTCAAGGGCAGCAAACAGGGCAGATGTGCAATAGAAAATTCCCGTATCAAAAGCGTTATACTGAATAAGACCTTTCCCGATACTGATGATATAGCCATCTTCCATCTGAACCCTGGTAACATCCTCAAGGTCAACATGGGGATGGTCAGCCAGGCGACAGTCTACAGCCAGGATAATTTCATCATCTTCAAGCCGTTGCTGGCTCAGATCAACAAGAATCCTGAAGTCGAAAATGTGGTCAGCCATTAACAGAATAAAACGGTTACCAGCAACATCCCTGGCTTTATAGACTGAAAGCCCGTTTTCCTTTTCCCACTCATCATTACGAACAAAAGTTATCCCAGCTCCCTCAAGATAGTTCTGCTTCTTCAAGTGTTCTTCTACCTTCTCCCCTTCATAACCCGTAACCACAATCACTTCTTTTATCCCGGCTTTGAGCAAAGCCTTGACCGTCCAATCAATAAGAGCCTGACCGCCAACCTGAAGAAGCGGTTTGACGGGACAGACCGGAGATAATCTCACTCCCTGCCCGGCAGCAATAACCAGACCTTTCAACTATGCTCTCCTGAAATGCTCGTCGTTTTCCCTCCGCGCCTTTCTGGCTTTAGAACCTGAATTCTACCCAAGCTGACATAAAAAGTCTATCATCCTGATAGATTAATATCAAAAAGAAAGGCCAGAAAGGTCAAACGATCAATTTAAAATCGGAATAATCTTCCTCTATTAACATGCGCACTGATTTGAACAAGAAGCCGCCGTAGACTTTAATTCTGGATTTTTTAAGGACTAATAAATCCTGCCATGGTTCAAGGTCAATTTCCACCTGAAATTCCTTTACAAAAGCAGGATTTTTAGAGGGCCTGAGGACAAGACGCAGGGGGTCAAATGTTTTCTGGCTGATATAATATTTACCTTCAAAAAGGTTTTCTTGCTTCTTCTTAGCCTTAGCTTCAATTACATACACACTTTCCTCACCGAGGACTTCCTCGCCGACCAGCCTGAAGCTGTAGAGATTCTTTTTACTTTCAGAAAACGGTATGAGGTCGCCTTGAGTCAGTTGATTCTTAACCCCCCGTTTTTCCCCTGATTGTCTGGCCTTCTCGGTTTCTTCTCTTAGCTTTTTCAGTCTTTCCAGGCGCTGGCGGCGGTATTCTTCGGTCACGTCTTTTGTCCGACCCTTTTCGATTTCAACTGCCTCCAGGATCTCCTCATCCCTTATTTCTCCATTGACTGTCAGCATTTTCTTGACTCTCCTGATTTTTTCGGGCTGCCAGCTCTTGTTGGCATTAATGTAAGAAGAAACTACCAGTGCCTGCCACCTCTCAAAATCAGGGTAGCTTGAAAGCTTCTGGGAAATCTTTTCCAGGAGATTGTCAAAAGTAAACGTTTCATCTGATAAGCCATGTAGCCCGAGCGGCATGGTCAAAGCGAGGAGGAGAGAGATTATCCCTGGCAGCAATTTCGTTGACAAAAGCAAGTTTTTCATTTCATCCTGCCCATCCTTAGATTCGGATTTTATCGTCGCCCTTTAATTTCAGCCTTAAATTATAGCAGACAAACCCGGTCAGCATAAGATGTAATGAAGTTTACAGTGCAGAATCGCCGGCCCCAGGGGAGAAGCCAGTCCGCCTGTCTCATAATCTTCTGCTGAATTTCTCCAGGTCCCCGCTCCAGGGTTTGTCTAAAGACAGAAAAAGCCCGGAAGAAAGACTTATTCGCTCTACTTTTCCGTTAATATCACCTGCCCGGATCAATTCCGTAAATACATATCTTTAAGGGAAATTGCCTCGTTGACTTTAGAACGGGTTTATAATAAATAGATTATGTGGCGCTGTTCTGTCAGGGGTGTCTTCGGCATTTTCTGAGCGAAGCCTGAGAGCAAACCCTTAGAACCTGACCTGGGTAATGCCAGCGGAGGGAGACAGAGTCTTCAAGGGAAAAAACTCAGCCTCTCAAGACAGAACAGTTCTATGTCAAGGAGGTATGAGAGGTGTTTTCAGCTCAAACCATTTCTCGCGACCTGGGAAAAATCAGAAAACAGGCCCCGCTGGTTCATAACATCACCAACTATGTGGTCATGAACCTGACAGCCAATGCCCTGCTGTCAATAGGAGCCTCTCCGGTCATGGCTCACGCGTTTGAAGAAGTTGAGGACATGGTCAACTTAGCTTCAGCTGTGGTCATCAATATTGGCACCCTGAGTTCTCGCTGGGTAGAAGCTATGCATAAGGCCATCCTATCAGCTGAACACAAAAATATTCCGGTTGTCCTCGACCCCGTCGGCGCAGGAGCCACGAATTACCGCACCGTTACTGCCCGCCGACTGCTTCAGGAAGGAAGAGTAGCCATAATCAGAGGAAACGGTTCTGAAATCAAAGCCCTGATTGAATCAGAGGCCAGAACCAGAGGGGTTGATAGCCTTGACGTGGCGGAAACAGCGGTTGAAGCTGGGAAGGAATTATCAAGAAAATATGGTTGTGCGGTCAGCATCAGCGGGCCAACTGACATAATCGTTAAAGATGAAAAAATCATCCGCATAGCCAATGGTCATCCGCTTATGCCCAGGGTTACCGGTCTTGGCTGCACGGCCTCAGCTATTACTGGCGCCTTTGCCGCAGTCAACTCCAATTATCTTGAAGCTGCAGCTGAGGCCATGGCCGTCGTGGGAATCTGCGGCGAGCTGGCGGCTCGAAAAGCCCGGGGTCCGGCCAGCTTTGAGCTAAACTTTCTTGATTGGCTCTATCGGATAGATAAAAAAGAGATAGAAAAAAAACTCCGGATTGCCGAATGAGAATGAAACCCAAAAAGCGCATTGACCTGAGTCTTTACTTAGTGACTGACCGTGGCCTGGCCGGGAACCTTTCCCTTGAAGAGCTGGTGGAAAAGGCGGTTGCAGGCGGGGTTACTGTGGTCCAGCTCCGGGAAAAAGAATGCTCCTCGCGTGAATTCTATGAGCTGGGTTTAAGAATCAAAAGAATCCTCCCGCCTGACGTTCCTCTGATTATCAATGACCGTCTGGATATTGCCATGGCTTGCGGTGCAGACGGTCTCCACCTGGGACAGCTCGACCTGCCCGCGGCTGTGGCTCGAAAACATCTTGGCCCAGAACCTATCATCGGTCTCTCTGTTGAGAATTTTGAACAGCTCACACAGGCAGTAAACCTTCCTGTGGATTACCTGGCCATAAGCCCGGTTTTTCTGACGCCAACCAAAACTGATACAGGTCCGGCCTGGGAACTTGATGGTTTAGAGCAAGCCAGGCAGTTTACTGACCTTCCGCTCGTAGCTATTGGCGGGATTAACGAGAGCAATGCTTTTTCGGTGATCAGGGCTGGAGCTGACGGGATTGCTGTTGTCTCGGCTATCTGTGCTGCCACAGACCCGAAAGAAGCTTCAAAGAGACTGAGACAGGTTGTTGAACGAGCGAGGCAAGAATGAGCATAAAAAAGCCAGGCCTAAGAATCACTGACCTCGGCGAGTTCGGCTTTATCGCTCATTTTTCTCCTGCTTTTATCAGGAATCTACCAAAAAACCTCACAGGAATAGGTGATGATTGTGCCGTAATACCATGGAAGAGCAGAAAGAAGGTGCTGGTGACCACCGACCTTCTGATCGACGGAGTCCATTTTCTTAAGGAAAAAATTTCGGCTGCTGACCTGGGTTATAAATCCTTAGCTGTTAATCTGAGCGACATTGCCGCTATGGGTGGAAAGCCCCTCTGGGCTTTTCTATCGATAGCTATTCCACCTGAAACCAGGGTGGCCTGGCTGGATGACTTTTTTAAGGGCTGGATGAGCCTCAGCCAGAAGACTGGCGTTTACCTTCTTGGCGGGGATACCACCAGGTCGCTCCAGAACCTGATGATCAATGTCACTGTGATCGGGGAAGCACAAGACATATACATAAAATTCAGGTCGAGCGCCCGTCCGGGAGACGTCGTTGCTGTAACCGGCGACCTTGGTGATTCAGAAGGCGGGCTGAGGCTCGTTCTCCTCAGTAAATGTCAAATCCCTGAAGAAAGATATCTGGTCAAACGCCATTATCGGCCGCGTCCACACCTGGAGGAAGGCTTTTTTCTGGCACACCAGGCTGAGGTGCGGGCCATGATGGATGTGTCCGATGGCATTGACTCAGACCTCAGGAGAATCATGGAAAGCTCTGGTTGCGGAGTGGAAGTTCATCTGGAAAACTTGCCTGTTTCACAAGCTTTAAAAAAATGCTGCCAGAAGTATTCCTGGAACGTTGACGAAGTAGCTGCTGCCGGCGGTGAAGACTATTGCCTCTTAATCACAGCAGAACCAGAAAAATTCCAGGCTCTTTCTATAAAATACCGCCGCCGCTTCGCCCGGAATCTTCAATCAATCGGACGGATAACAGCAGAAAAAGGAAAGCTGGCTTATCTTAAAAATGGTCAGCCTTTTTCCCTTAAAAAAACCGGGTTTGACCACTTCAGAACCTGAACGTTTTCATTCTTTTTGATCTGTCTCCGGATTACTGAATTCAATCAACTGAATCTTTCTGACGTTAGCAGGCAAAGATTTTATTTTTCTTATTTCTTTCCACCTGGAAGTTCCCGGCTCGCCACATCTTACAGTATAAATTCCCGGCCGGTAAACCGCGGGTCTGAATTCCTGTCCGCTGATTCTCAAGGTGTAGACAACTTCACCTGTTTTTTCATCCACTACCTGAACAACCGGGTTTTCTATGAGTTTGAATTTTAAAGTCGGAAGGTAGCCTGCAGGCATGATGCCGTTATTTTCAAGCTGATTTACAGCCACAGGCCAGCCAGCATAAGGCCTGCCTTTAGACGGAAGAGATTCCGCCTGGCGCGGCCAGTTTTCAAAGATAATCTGCCTCAATTTCCGCTCGAAATGGACGAGACCGTATCCGGGTGCTCCCCTGTAAATTGCTGATGCTTCAGAAGCGTAAGGATTAGAAACTGCCCGGACCTTGAATTTATTGCCGAAAGCATCTTCAAAACTATCAGCCTCTTGAGACGCTTTTTTTCTTGTCGTCTTTACAGGCAATGGAGGAAACCACCGCACCAGAGAAGAGTTGACAATTGGCGACGGGACAAAAACCCAGCCAGCATCACCGGATTCTTTAACCCCGTATTTTAAAGTGCAGGCTGGACTGCCAAAACCAGCAATATGAACAGCAAAGGCTTCTCGTAAAATTTCGATTGCCTCATCTCGGGCAGGCCGGGGCCAGCCTCCTGAATTGAAATCAGCTACTGGCCGGTCGTCGGGCGGATATTCATCTGGCTTCAACAAGGAAAGACGCCTGAAAGCTTCATCTCCAAGCCAGCCTTCGGGGAGCGTCACCAAAGAAACCCAGAGAGTCTGAGAAAGAACTGCCTTCATCCAGGTGCCAGAAGACCAGTCGGAAGCCCACTTTTTTAGGAAAGCTAACTGTCCCTGGCCATGGAGACTGGCCCGGTTTGCGCCGGCCTGGTTTTTGAGGTCAAACTCAGGATTTAAAGCCCAGCCGTTCCTGATTTGAGCTTCAGGAAGAATCGGCTTCGGGGCTGTTCTGAACATCCGGTCATCAAGCACCGCCAGGCTCAGACCCGCATAATTTATTTCACAAAAATAAGGCTTTATATCCATCCCTGGAATTTCAGCCGCTTCAGGATCCGGAAGATGCGAAGTCTGGGTTTTTAAAACCAGGCGGATGAATTGGGCTGGCATCAGGTATCCGCCGTTGTCCTGGGCTTCAATTTGGTCAGAAACTGAAGCCTGCTCTGCAAATTTCCCGCCTTCGCCCCAGAGTTTTGTTTGAAAAAAATCCCGGAAATCAGGAATGATGATCGCAGGTCTCGCTTTCAACAGCTCACCGAATGCCCAGCCAAAGAGAAGCCACTGGCGAAGGTATTCATGTCTGGCCTGTTCCAGAGGTATCTTTTCCCTCCATAAATAATCCGGCCGGCCATAAACCTGGTTCCCGGCAAAATACAATAAATCCACTTCCTTTGTTTTTAAATTAGCCACAAGTTCAGAATGAGGGAAACCGTCTTCCTGGTTATTGCTCAGAACTGCCATTGATAGTCGGTCTTTCTCGACCGGCTCTTTTCGAATCTCTCCAGGAAAATAAAAGGATTCCTGATTAATAGCATTCTTATCATTAACAACGAGTCGATAGGTTATATCATCCTTATAATCCCAATCAGAGATGTGGAAGAGAGCACACCAGGTTTCTTTATCCACGGAGCTTTCAGCCAATTGTTGCCAGCCATGATCATCCTGAATTTCGAACTTTATTTTCGCCACTTCCGAGATGCTCCAGGGAATAAACTGAACATTGAGCTTCAAGGTCTTCTTGCTCAGCGTATACAGGCTGAAAGCAACCGGAGCGAAGGCTCTTTCTTCGTGATTTTCAAGAAGCGCGCCAGAAGCCTGAAAATCACTGAAGTAGCTTGAAGGGTTTTCGCTCGATGGCCGGACCTCAGGCAGGCTGGAAACCAGAGCCAGACCGCCAGCGATTTTCTCGGACAGAATATGAAAATCTTCCAGTTCATCCAGTATTTTCCCGGTTCCAGAATCAGATATTATCAGCCTGACCTGAGATTCGTGCCCTTGCGATTCTATCTCTATCCTGATTTCAACCATTCTTTTCAGAGCCGATTTAATAATCTCCTGTGTTTCTTCTGAACTCACACTTTCCAGGTCAGCTATAAACAGCAACCCGTCTGTGCTCAAGCCAACTTCTATCCCCTGGCCGTTGACAGCAGCATCGCGGTAATCACCTTCTCTCCCTTTAATTCCAAGTCTCAGGCCAATGAAATTTTTGGTCCTCGCTCTTTCAGGTAATTCGGGCACAGCGGCTTTAAGAACAACGGAGAGAGAGCCCGGCCCGGGCTTGACCTCACGTGTCAATAAATATAAATAGCGATCCGCAGCCGGGACGAGGCACTCCAGCCTTCCTCTATTAAGCCTCCAGTCTTCAAGACGGTTTGCCCAGAACTCAGGACCAATCCACTTCCTGCTGATTTCAGGCGTAAGGTTTATTCTGAAATCTGAGGCTCTGCCAGAATGATTGGTCAAGACTGTCAAGAAAAGAATTACACAAGCCAGAATATGGAAGCTCCTTGAAGCATCTTGCCTGCCCCGCAGTTTGGTCCTTTTATGCTTTCTCTTTTTTTCTGTCATCCTGATTCTGAATTAAAGACAAAATTTCCAAAAAAATTTTACCCCATAATTATATTAAGTCCAACTTCTGTTTTTACTCTATATCCAACTTCCCCTTCTTTTTTAGCGAGTACTGATGTCTTTTAGAAAAGCGCCAGCTTGAGGGCTTTGTCAATTTTCCGGACACCCACTACTCAGTTATAGATAGTGCTTCATTTAAGTCAGAGACAGATTCTGAAATATCTGATAATTAAAATCCGCCTGCGCTTGACTTTAATTCCTGCCTCAGCTTAACTCACTGAAGCCAGGGCAATCAGCGCTCTCATCAGCCTGAAGCCTTCAAGATAATCCTGGGTGGTAAAAACCAGTGTCCGAGGTTCTGTTCTCTTGACTCCTGGAATCAGCAGCCCGAGCTGAGCCTGGTTGCTATTGTGGAAATTAATTTCGAACCGGTAGGGCGAGGCGAGAACATAGGGTTTGACCTTGTTTATCGAAAGCAGGGCTTTCTTCGC
>Ga0172362_10002060_pt1 | contig 17431 bp, 15 predicted proteins | sample LakKivs1_kivu2a2_FD_114534 | JGI IMG/M metagenome (GOLD analysis project Ga0172362, IMG submission 114534) | Sediment microbial communities from Lake Kivu, Rwanda - Sediment s1_kivu2a2 | ecosystem: Environmental > Aquatic > Freshwater > Lake > Sediment | place: Rwanda: Western Province, Lake...
TATCCGTTCCCCATCCGTTGACATCCGTTTATCCGTTCCCCATCCGTTGACATCCGTTTATCCGTTCCCCATCCGTTGACATCCGTTTATCCGTTCCCCATCCGTTGACATCCGTTGACATCCGTTGACACTACCCACGCCAGCGATAATCGTGCTCCAGCGCCTCCCTGAAGTCCTCGTGCACCTGCCCCAGATTATCGATCGCCCAGGCGTCGCCCGTCCACCGATAAAGCAAGAGACAATGGATCTGCTGTGCGTGGGGCATACTGTTCCAACGCTGAATTTCCTCGTAGGCCGCCTGCACCCAGCCCTTGTTCTTGTTCATCCACCCCAGCTTCTTTTCCTCTTGCTGGTTTTGTGGCGGACGCTTCAACGCCAGCCAGTGGTTCGTCTCGGTGACGTAGAGCGGACGGCCGCGCCACTTCTCCGGGATCGCCTCCGCGAACGGCCGGTACGCCTGGAAGTCGTAATAGTGCTCCTGGGGCGTGCCCGGCCTGAGAAACTCGTCCTGAAACACGGTCCGCTTGGTGATCAGGCTGACGTCCAGCCAGTGCGTGTACGTGTGCAGCGTGATGCCGTCCAGCTCGCCAATCCCACCGAGCATGGCCTGGAAATACTCCAGCGGCCGGTTGCGCCGGTTGCCCAGCAGTTTCCAGGGATACGTATTGTAGGGGTCCACCGCGCCAGGCACGACGATCGCGCCCGGTTGCACCTCCTTGATCCGCTGCCGCGCCAGGTTGAACGCCTCGGCGTACAGCTCGGGCGTGATGTGCTCGAGCGGATTCTTGGCCCCGCCCGGATGCTCGCGCACGTTGTTCTGCTCGTTGCCGATGATCCAGATGTGGCACCCCTGGGAATTCTCGACGTAGCGCGCGCACGCACGCGCAAAATCAGCGTACCTGGCCCGTACCGGCAACGTGCCGGCCGGCTCGTAGCCGTGGTTGAGCCGGACGATGACCCCATAGCCGCTCTGCGACCACGGGCTATAGTCGTGACCGCCGCCGTGATTGGGATCCGCACCGATCGCCTCGGTAAAGAGCACCCAGCCGGTCTTGTTCTTGTCCTGGAACAGGAACCGGAAATCGGCCGGCGTCGTGGCGCCGGCGGCGTGGATGCCAAAGATCCACGCGCACTCTCCGTAGGGCAAGGCCATGTCGTCCACCGGCTGCCGCCTGTCGGCCGGCAGCCCTCCCCGCACGTACAGCCCGTTCACGTACCCCTCGTGCAGGCTCGGTGCGCCAACCTTGATCCACTGATCCTTCCCCACCTTCTCGCCCACGCCCTGCGGGTCCTCGCGCACCTCCAACACCGCCCTGTCCACCACGTGCCAGACCGGCGGGAACTCCGTCCCAGGCCACGGCCGCACGTTCAATCCGGCCGCGCTTTGGACGGCCACGTGAGTGAGCGGCGCGCCGGCCTCCTCATCGTACAGGCGCACATACCAGGCAGCGACGTACCCCTCGATCCCCCCCGGCGTGCGGACGTGCAGCCAGCGGCCCTCCTGCCCCACCTTCGCCCGCACGTTCGCCTCCGGCTCCAGCGCCTCCAACACGGTTCCATCGTCCACCCGCGTGACCGGCAGCCCATCGGCAGAAGGACCCGGGCGGACGTTCAGATAGCCCACCTCCGGGCTCACGACGACCACCCGCACCCTGACAACGACGGCCTCCTCGTGGAAGCGCACGTACCAGGCGGCAACGTAGCCCACGACACCCTCAGGCGTACGGATGCGCAGCCATTGGCCCTCCCGTCCCACCTTCGCCCGCACGTCCGCCTCCGGCTCCAGCGCGTCCAGCACGGCCCCGTCGTTGACCCGCCCGATGGGCAGTTGCTGCGTGGAGGGAGTCGGGCGCACGTTCAGGTAGCCCACCTCTGGACTTTCCACGACCACCCGCACGGCAGCCGGCGCAGGCGCAGCCCCCTCGCCCAACGGGCAGGCACGGATGAGTGGCAAGAGGTCGTCGTTGATCACGGCGGCGGTAAAGACACTAAAGAACGTCGGGCCGTGTGCCGCCAGCCGGTTGAGCCAGACCTGGAACTCGGCCGGGGCCATACGCTCCTGGCCATACTCGTCGTGATAGGGGCCCAGGATCGGGTACAGTGGAGGCCGGTACCCCCACCGCAGGCACCAGTACTCGTAGTGACCATAGGTCCACTCGTCAATGACGCGCTGCGCCTGCTGGTCGGGCGGGACCGCGCTTCCAGGCTCGAAGTACGTGCCGTAAGACATGGGCATCAGCCCGCCCTTGCAGAACTCGTTCATCTGGTCGTAGGGCAAATCCCGGTGCGAAGAAATGTTAGGGAAAGAACAGTTGTAGATCTTGTCCAGCGCCAGCCCGGCGACGCGCAAATACTGGCCCAGTTGGGTGGCCTGCTCGAAACGATTGCGGCACCGGTCTGCCTCGGTGTCGAATACAAAGCCCCGGAAGCCGTCCTGGAAAGCCCGCACGACGACCTGCGCCTCTGCCTGGGGATCGTCCAGCAGCAGGAACACCCACGCGATCGGGACCAGCCCGGCGGCCGCGATATCCTGCGCTATCTGCGCCACGCCCGGGTAATAGTCCGCGCCCTGTCCAACCTTGTACAGTACGTGCGTCGCCCCCATCTGGGGCGCAATCTGGATTGCCCGCACCAACTCCTGCGGCCGATAAGCCCACAACCCTTTACCGTGTAACATCGAGACCTCCCTTCTATCTTGTTACGTGCTACGTGATGCCTATTGCGCGTTCCGTTCCTCCTCTTCCCTCCCTTCCCTCCCTTCCCTCCCTCCCCTCCCCTCCTTCCTTCCCCTCACATACCACCGCCACGGCGCAGCCAGCGCCACCTCGTCCCCGCGCACACCAATGCGGGGACCGCAGGCGGCCGCCTCGTCGGGCACGGGCGCGTCCTGCTCCAGAAACAGAAGCGCGCCTGGCGCGCACAGGTCAGCCCCGTCGAACCTCCGGTCAATCTCGAGCGCCTGGCACAGGCGGGCCGGGCCACTCGCCAACTGCGCGTCCGGCACTCCCCCACGTCGCACCCGCATCACCTCGAGCCCCTCGAGCGGTTCCAGCGCGCGGACGAGCACCGCCGCCGGATACCCCTCCCGTTCAGTGACGACGTTGAGGCAATAGTGCATCCCATAGATGAAGTAAACGTACGCGTGCCCCGCCGGGCCGTACATCGGCGCATTGCGGCGGGTAGCGCCACACCGGGCGTGCGAGGCCTGGTCCTCCTCCCCCACGTACGCCTCAACCTCGACGATGCGCCCGGACAGCCGCTGCCCATCCAACACCCGCACTAGCCGCTGTCCCAAGAGTTCGCGGGCGACCGTGAGCGTATCACGGGCAAAGAATTCACGGCTCAGGCGTGGCATCGTCGGTATAGTATACCAGCCCACGACGGTGGGTCAAGTCCTTGCCCTGGGCCTCGAGTAAGACTCTGGCAATACGGATGAGGCATTTCGTCCTATTTGAAAATACAGAAAAGATGTGGTAAGATTATAACACCTAACGTAACAGATTCAGGAGAAGAGAAATGGATCAGGAAACTATCAATGCCGAAGACCTACTGCGCGACATTTACCAGGCAGAAGCCGCGCAGCGCTGGTTCGAGCAGAAATACGGCCTGCTTTCAGAGACCTTTCATCGCCTCTATCAGCAAGGAAAACTCCGCGATGAAGACCCTGCTGAGATACAAGAATACCTGGAATGGGCAGGTTGGTGCGAGATCTACGATGACCGCCGCCGACGCTACGAGCAGGCAGTCGAACAACAATTGCAAACGATCTCCTCTCCCGCGTCCCTTGAAGACCTGCACATCAGCAGACTCAAAGTACCCGCCTAGCTCATGTCCACAGCTCTGGATTCCTACGGGAAATACGCCCACCTGATCTTCTCCTGGCTGGCCGACCGGCCCAGTGTCCAGGGGCACACGTTGGCCGTGTACACAGTCAGCCAGACGATCGGTATCACGCGCGGCCAAGTTGTCTTTCGCTCCGGGTACACACTGCACGTGTTCGAGCAGATTGATTTCGTCGCCCACCGCATTCTCAAGTACTTCTACGAAGTGACTTACCGGGGCGAATCGCTGTGGTGGTACGATTCTATGCCTCACCCCGATGTACTAGAGCTACAAAGCACTCATCCCCACCACAAGCACGTTCCACCAGACGTCAAGCACCACCGTATTCCAGCACCAGGGCTGTCTTTCACGGCTCCGAATTTGCCTCAGCTCATTGAAGAAATCGAGGCAATAATCGCTACGATTGGAAACGAGGATCACGTTCCAACGTCATGCGCAGCCCCTGCGCCAGGTCCACGCGCGGTTCGTAATTGAGCAGCCGGCGCGCAAGTGCGATGTCGGCACACAGACACGAGACTCCCCCGCTCTCAGCCGGGCTGTGCAGCACCTCCACCTCCCGCCCTGTCGCCTCCGCCACCAGCGCCGCCAACGCGTTGACGCTGGTCTCCAACCCACAGCCCACGTTGATGATCCGGCGGTCCACGTCGGCGGCCACCCCAGCCGCCACCAGCGCCTCCACCACGTCGTCCACGTAAACGAAATCGCGCGTCTGTCCGCCGCCGCCAAAGATGACCAACGATCCACCCTGCAGCGCCTGCTGCAGAAAGCGAGGCACCACCGGCGGGTGGGAAGCAGGCAAACTCTGGCCCGGCCCGTAGGCGTTGAAGACGCGCAGGAGCACCGTCTCGATGCCCCACAGCGCGCCGATCGTGCGCACGTAATACTCGGCGGCCAGTTTGCTCACCGCGTAGGGGGACTGGGGATTGGGAGGCTGGTCCTCCCGCACCGGCTGCTGGGCCTGCTCCCCATAGACCGCGCCAGAGGACGTAAAGACGACCCGGCGCACCCCCGCGTCCCGCATCGCCTCCATCACGCTGACCGTCCCACCGACGTTGACGTCGTTGTACGCACGGGGATACAGGATGGATTCGGAGACCTGCACTCGCGCCGCCAGGTGGTAGACGCAGTCCACGTCCTGTAAGAGCGTCCACAGCTTGGGCCGGTCGGCTACGTCGCCCCGGGTAAATAGCACCCGCCCATCCAACCGGGCAGGGTCACCCGCGCTGAGATCGTCAATGACCCGCACCTGGTGCCCGTCAGCCGCCAGCCGGTTGGCCAGCGCCGCCCCGAGAAATCCAGCTCCACCCGTGACGAGGAAATGCATGGTGAACTCCGTTCACAATGAACAATGGGAAAATGAACAATGAACCAATGAACAAACGCCCCCTAATTATATCATGATTTACCGCAAATGGGCGAACCGGCGGGCATGGGCGCATCGGAGTCCCCAACTTGTTTGGGCCAGACCCCAACAAGTTGGGGAGTCCGGAATGCGCCTGGGGCGTTTGTTTGACGCGTGATGGAACAGGACTATAATCCCTCTTTTGTGAACCTGAGAGGCTATATGACCACCGGCACACCCACCACCAGCCGCCAATTCTCTGCCGAGTCCAGCCGGCGCATCGTCGTCGTAGGCACGACCGGCTCCGGCAAGACGACACTGGCCAGGCAACTTGCCCGGCGCCTGGCCATCCCCCACGTGGAATTGGACGCGCTCCATTGGGACCCCCACTGGACGCCAGCCCCGCCCGAGGTCTTTCGGGAACGCACGGCACTCGCATTGAGCGGGGAGACCTGGGTCGCCGACGGCAACTATAGCGCCGTGCGTGACATCGTCTGGAGCTGGGCAGACACAGTCGTGTGGCTCGACTACGCGCTGCCCGTGATTCTGCGGCAGTTATTCTGGCGCACACTCCGGCGCATCATCACCCGCGAGGAACTGTGGAACGAAAACCGCGAGCGCTCCCTCGCCCAGTTCTTCAGCCGTGACTCGCTGTTCCTGTGGGCGCTGCGCTCCTACCCGCGCCGGCGGAGGGAATACCCCATTCTCCTCCAGAAACCCGCATACGCCCACCTGGCCGTGGTGCGCCTGCGCTCTCCACGGGCCGCCCAGACCTGGATGGCAAGCCTGAGGCGATGATGGTGACCGGCCCTGACCACCTGATCGAGAATAGCGCCCCAGCGCCGCTGTCCATACGCCGCATCGTGCAGACCTGGTGGCCTCTGGCAGTCAGTTGGATTTTTATGGCCCTCGAAGGCCCCGCCATGAACGCCGTCGTAGCCCGGCTGGCCAACCCTGAGGTCAACCTGGCGGCCTGGGGCGGCGTCGTCTTCCCGCTGGCGTTGATCATCGAGTCGCCGATTGTCATGCTCCTGTCCGCCTCCACCGCGCTCAGCAAAGACTGGCCGTCCTACCTCCGGCTGCGCCGCTTCATGGCGCGTGCAAGTACGATCCTCACCGCGCTGCACGTGCTGATTGCCTTCACGCCGCTCTACTACTTCGTCGCCGTCAGGCTGATCGGCGCACCGGCGGAAATCGTCGAACCGTCCCGCCTGGGCTTGATGATCATGGTGCCCTGGACGTGGTCCATCGCCTATCGCCGCTTCAACCAGGGCGTGCTGATCCGCTTTGGCCACCCGCGCGCCGTGGGCCTGGGCACGCTGGTCCGGCTCACCACCGATGGCGTGGTGCTGGGCATCGGTTACGCCATCGGCGCCGTCCCCGGCATCGTCGTCGCAACGAGTGCGGTCGCGGCCGGCGTCGCCAGTGAGGCCATCTACGCCGGGCTGCGCGTCCGGCCCGTGCTGCGCGACCAACTCAGATGCGCGTCACCTACCGGGCAACCTCTGACCCTGCGCGCCTTTCTGGAATTCTACACCCCGTTGGCCATGACCTCACTGCTGAACATGTTGGTGCAGCCGATCGGCAGCGCAGCCCTCAGCCGCATGCCGCGCGCACTCGATTCGCTGGCCGCGTGGTCGGTCGTCTCCGGCTTGATCTTTCTGCTGCGCAGCTTGGGGATGGCATACAACGAAGTCGTGATCGCACTGCTGGATGAGCCATTCGCGGCATGCAACCTGCGCCGCTTTGCGGCCTGGCTGGCCACGCTGACGACCGCCGCGCTGCTGATCATCACCGCCACGCCCCTGGCAAAGTTCTGGTTCGGGCAGGTATCGGCGTTAAGTGCGCGCTTGGTTGCGCTATCTTGCCAGGGCCTGTGGGTTGCGCTGCCACTGCCGGCCTTGACTGTCCTGCAATCCTGGTATCAGGGCACCATCGTCCACAGCCGCCGCACACGCGGCATCACCGAGGCCTTCGCGATCTACCTGCTGACCGTTGGCGCCGTCCTGTGGGCCGGCGTGGCCTGGGGACGGATCGCGGGGTTGTACGTTGGCCTGGCGGCGTTCGGGATTGGGGTACTGGCGCAAGTGGCCTGGCTGTGGCGGCGTAGCCGCCCGGCGCTGCAGGCCATCCAGGCCCGCGACCGCAGCCCTCTCGTAGTAACCACTACGAACCCATCATAATGTCTCAGAAACAGCTCGTAGTAACGACTTCAGTCGTTGCCGAAGCAGGCCAAAGTCGCCACTACGAATCCATCATAATGTCTCAGGCTAACGGCCCGCAGATAGAACAGCGAGCGGCTTCGGGCGTGGCGTCTGCATCTGCAGTGTCAGCACCAGCGACGAGAGCACGATGACGACCCCCGCCAGGAACGTATACTGCGCCCCTAACGTCTCCCACACTATCCCACCCACCACCGGCACGACTACCGCCGCGATGTGGTTGATCGTCTGGCCCATGGCGACGTTCGGCGTGATCTCCTCCGGCCCCAACGCAATCTTCTGGAAGTAGGACTCCAGCGCGATGGAGAACCCGAAGAGGACGTTATCTACCACGAACAGTCCCAGCAGGATCAACAACCCCGGCGTGGCAGGAAAGGCGGGAAAAAGCACCCACCCTCCCACGTTCACCCCCGGCACCTGCAAGGTAGGAGTTTCCAACACGCCCAACGTGGGGATGACGGTGTACCCCAGGAAAACCAGTGCCAGTAGGACGAAATGGCCCCCCAACACCCACCGCTCACCATAGCGGGCCACAAACTTGCCGAAAGCCTGGTGGAAGTAGGTCCCGATCAGGCTGTTGATCAGGAACAACAACGTGATCGTCTGAGCCGTGACCCGGTACTCCTGCACGAGCAGAAAGACGGCGAACGTACCGAAAATGTGGCGGCGGCTGCCCATCAGGAACTGGAGCGCGTAGTAGAGCCAGTAGTGCCGGCGCAAAGGCGTGCGGCGCCAGGTCCGCTGGATGCGCACCGGCTGCCGCCCGAACGGCAACAGCACTAGCCCCCCGATCACCACGGCCGCCCCCGCGACCTGGAACAACGTGCGGTACCCCCAGGCACCCAGCGTCGCGAAAATAAAGAGCATCCCTAAAATTCCCGCCAGTGCCCCCACGCTGTTCAACCGCCCCAATACTTTCGGCGCTTCGTCCGGCTCCACCGTCAGGAGCGCCGCTGAGGCGTTGCTGGTATAGAAAAAGTGGAACCCCACGCTCATCACCAACGTGGCCACGACCAACCCCGCCAGGTCGTGCACGGCCGCCGTCATAAAGATGCCTACACCCATTACGACCATCGCGATACCGGCAATGCGCATCTCGACCACCAGCAGTGCCAGCACGCCAACCAGGAAGCCCAACAACCCAGGAATCTCCCGGATAGCCTGCGTCAGGCCGATCTGGTCGGCGCGAAACCCCAACTCCTCGACGGCAAAGTTGTTGAACACGGACTGCCATATCCCAAAGCCTAGCGACATGAGCAGGTTGTTGAGCATAATAACAATGAGAGCAGCGCGAATCCGGCGCATCGGGACCTCCTACCAGCCCAACAGGAGGGCCGCCATCAGCGCCGCTCGTTCGGCCAGGCTGGAAATCAGCACGTACTCCTCGGGGCTGTGGGCGCCGTCCCCGATCGCCCCCAGCCCGTCCAGCGTCGGCACGCCCAGGCCGGCGGTGAAGTTGCCGTCGGAAGCGCCGCCGGAGCCACCGGGCGTCACCGTGAGTCCCAGGCTGGCGGCGAGCTCCTGCGCCCGCCGGAAAGGCTCCAGCGTCACCGGCGATTCCTCCATCGGCGGGCGGCTCAACCCACCCTTGACGGTGAGCCGCGCGCCAGGCAGCACCGGCTGCAGCCCTTCGATAGCCGCAACCATGCGCAGCCCCTCCGCCGCCGTCCACACCCGCACGTCCACGCGCGCCTCGGCCCGCTCCGGCACGACGTTGGTCCGCACGCCGCCCTGCACCCAGCCCACGTTGACGGTCGTACCGATGGCATAGTTGGTCATCGCTTGCAGCCGCAGAACCTGGTGGGCCAGTTCTTCGATGGCGTTGAGCCCCTTCTCGTGATCAGCCCCAGAATGGGCCGCCCGCCCCAACGCGGTGACGACGTAGCGCGCGGTCCCCTTCCGCCACACCTTGAGCGAGCCGTCGGGCCTGGCCGGCTCCACGCAGAAGACGACCGAGGCCCGGGTCGCCTCCGCCTCGATGAGCGAGCGGGAGGTGCGGCTCCCCACCTCCTCGTCGGAGTTGAAGAGCGCCTTCACCGGGCGGCCGGGAGCCAGCCCCAGGTCCCGTAACCCCTCCAGTGCCGTCAGGATGACGACGGCGCTGGCCTTGTCGTCGAGGCAGCCAGGGCCAAAGACCGCGTCCCCTTCCACCCGCCAGGGCCGCTCGGCCAACGTCCCCACCGGCCAGACAGTATCCAGGTGACAGAGGAGCAAGATCCCCCCCTCGCCTTCTCCCCAGCGGGCCAGCACGTGCTCCCCGAAACGCTGCTGGGGAACGACCGTCACGCTGGCCCCACACTCGCGGGCTATCTGGGCCACGTACTGCCCGATGCGGTCGGCGGCCGCTTTGTCGGTACTGGGGGATTCGAGTTCGACCAACCGGCGCAGCAGGTCGAGCATGTCCCCCGTGCGCCGGGCAAAGTACGCGCGCAGCTCAGCCATGTACACCTCCATGCCATGATAGATTTGTGAAGGGGAAATTATAACCCGCTACCTCGATCTTGTCCACACCGCAACGCGCCCATGCCGCCCTCCGTCATTCTGAGGAGCGCAGCGCCCCCCGTCATTCTGAGGAGCGCAGCGACGAAGAATCTCCCCCCCGTCATTCTGAGGAGCGTAGCGCCCCCCGTCATTCTGAGGAGCGTAGCGACGAAGAATCTCCCCCCCAGAGCACGTCACCGCGCAACGCCCACTTGAGCAGTTGGAACATGGCCCAACATTCCCACGCGAACGGTGGAAAACCCAGCAGTCCCAACACCGGCATGCGGAAGTAATGAACACCAAAGTCGAGCGGCCAGGGCAGCGTGTAGCGCCAGCCGGCCACCGCCCAAAAGTTCCAGAACTCCCACAGAAAACCGGCGATCAGCCCGGCCGCCAGCAACCGCAACGCCGGGCGCGGGTCGCCCCGCCCCCACTCACCCAACGGTGAGTGCCCCCCCAGTTGCACGTTGAGCGGCTCCAGCAGAAAGATGAACCCGATCCACACAAAGCCAAAGGTATAGCGCGCAACGTGGACAGGCAACAACGGCGGAACCGTCACGCAGGCCAGCCCCACGACGAACATCCCTGCCAACAGCACCGGCGAGAAGGCGCGAGGCCTGGCGCGCAGGTTGCGCAGGAACCCCAACCCTTCCAGCACGTCGGCGGTCTCGAACATCCCTGGCATGATCGTGGCGAACGACCACAGGAAGGCCCAATCCCGCGCGAGCGGATGCTCCGGCACACCCACATAGCACCAGTTCCGCAGGCGGACGTTGTACGCCTCAAACAACAGCCAGCCGCCAGCCGAGATCCAGGCCAGCATCAGCGCCGCCCGGGGCTGATCGTGGATGAGCGAATGGCCGCGCAACCGCAGCGCCAGCGCATCAGTGAAGAGGACGTAGCCAGTCCAGACAATGGGGGTGAACCACCTGGAAACAAAGGCTTGCCGGGCAAAGAGACAGATTTCGGCTCCGATGACGACACCCAGGCCCAACCATCCGTACCACTTGAAACGCATCGTACACCTCCTGCCAATAATGCGTAATGCGTAAAACGTAATGCGTAAAACGTGATGCGTCAGAGGAGATTTTCTCCATGATAGCCGAAATCGGCCTGCGGTGTCAATAGCACGAAATAAGAAACGGGGTGGCTTTACGCCACCCCGCTTTTCTACTATTCGCCACCTCTACTCCAGCGTGATGATCACGCTGCTGCCACCCTCGTCTTTCGTGGCGATCATCAAGTTAAGCGTCCGGTCGTCCTTAGTCCACGTTTGGGAGACCATCCCTTCAAACGAGTCATCGCTCCCTTTCGTCCACCCCTGCGCGGCAAGTCCGGTGCTATAGAACTCACCCACGGTCGCCACGTCGTCGGCGGCAGAGAAGGTCACCATCCCTTCCGTGGCAAACAGCTCCGTCGCGCCGTCGTACATAGGCACATCTTCTGGCAAGTTCTTGGCTGCGCCTTCTGGAGGCTCAATCGTGATGGGCGCATTCACGTCATAGATCTCGTAGGAGAATACAGTGGAGCCTTCCCTTTCTGTCCGTACCTCTTTCCAGGTGATCTGGTAGCGAGCGACAAATTCCGGCAAGCCCGACTCGTCGGCAACCCACACATCGGCCTTGATATCGGAAACTTTTCCCTGTGACAGCAGTGCGACCTGTACCTCGCTCAGTTTCAGCACGTAGTGGCGTGTGTTGATGCCATTTACCGACTCCTTACCTGCATAGTCGTAGTCGGTGTTGGCGGCAAAGTCCTCTGGCTTGAACGCCAACGCACCAAAGCCGGACTCGAGGTCTTCTTCGCTCTGCTGAGTTTGGGCGCAGGACCCATTTGAGCAGAACCACATCGTATCGCCAACCTGCACGATCTCAGTCGTGCCTTGTTCACCTGTGTCTATCACCATTCGGCTGGCAGCCGGCTCCCGGGTGAACTCTTCCTCCATGACCATGCCCTCTGGAGAGCCATCCTTCGGCGTCCATTGCGAGGTCAAGCGCATGCGATAACTGTCGAGGCCCGACAAGGCGTCAGGCGCTACCTCTAGAGCAGGTGCTTCACCACCCGCTTCTTCCCCCACCGGGGCAGCCTCTTCTCCTTCTTCTGACACCGGCGTCTGCTCGGCGGCCTCTCCTGCGGTCTCAGGCGCGGGCTTGGTTGCTTTTCCCAGCGGTGAACAGGCCAGCGAGGCCAGCACCAACACAGCGAAAACGAGCCATATCTTCGACTTCATCGATGTTTCCTCCTGTCATCAATTTAGGGTTCGTAACATATCTCAGAGGACGTGATGACAGGACAGCAGTATACCACTCCCTACCACAAGTAGCAAGTATTAAAATGCGCGGGTTCGAGAAGTAATGCGCAATACGTAATGCGTAAGGGATGCCTGGACGCAAGTATTGTGTCAGTCTGTATGGGTGGGATTATCTTCGCGCTCTCGCTTGTGCCGGAGCAACCGGCCAGCCAACGTCTCTACCGCGGGAGTCTTTTCCTCCTGCACTCTCTCGACAGGGGCTGGAGCCACCCGAGGTGGCGCGGGGGCTGACGGTTTCTGGGCCGACGGTTCCTGGACCGGCGGGGGCGCCACCTCAGGAGCCACACCCGCCGCCGGCAGGCGTTCTCCGGCGCGGGATTTGGCCCGCGCCAGGCGCTCCACCGGTGCAGGAGCCTCGGCAGCGGGGCGGCGGCGGCGCAGTACGCGCTCCACTACCCACGCCCACGCTCGCGCCAGGTCGCGCCGGCCCAGCGCCAGCCGCCGCACGCCCACGTCGAACGGCAATAAAGTCACCGCCAGCCCCAGCAAATAGGGCCACAGGTCACGGGTCGTACCTCTCCCCCGCAGCGTGTGGGCGAAGGCCTGCGCCGGTTCCCCCAGCGCCACCCCACCCCCCAGTTCAGCCAGGCGTGCCAGGTATGCCGGATCCCCTTCCAGCGCGGCGTATTCGGGCGAGTAGCCCATCACCCAGCCCGTGGTGAGCGCCACCGCCCCCCCCTCTTCTCCCCCCCCGCCGGGGGGGGAAGGAGAAATCTCCCCCCCCCCGCCGGGGGGGGAAGGAGAAATCTCCCCCCCCCTTCCAGGGGGGGGCAGGGGGAGGGTGGTCAATCGCATCAGGTAGGCCCCCTCCGCCTGGGGCACAAACGTCCCCTCGTAGCGCCCCGGCGCGCTCTGCGCCAACCTCACCTGCAGCGGCTCGCCCCCCGGCCCCACCACGCTCACGCTCGCATCCAGCCCATTGACGAATGCACCGCTCTCGTCCACCGCGTCCACCGTAATGTGAGCCGTCTCCCCCTCCAGCGCGACCATCACCTCCACCGGCACGCCACTCCGCTCGACGATCGTCCAGCGCACCGCCTGGGTCCAGAAGCGCGGGAACCCCTCCCACGCCACCCAGCGCTCCGCCCAGCGGCCCGTCGCGTCGGAGGTCCAGGCCACGGCCCGCCCCAGTCCATATTGCCAGGCTGCCAGCAACGGGTCGCCCTGGTGGGTCGAGAGAATCACCCGCCCCGCCGGCTTGGGCGCGGTGGCCACGTAACCAGCCAGTTGCGGCGCCGTCTCGACGCCGGTGAGGATCGGGCTGCCGGCGGTCTGCCGGGGGTAGAACGGCTCCTCGACGACGTAGGAGCGCATCGCCAGTTGCGTCTCCTGCGCAAAGATGACCGGCAGGTTGGCCGCCCGATCGGTAAAGTGGTAACGCCCATTGCCCAGCGCGGCAATTTCCTCCAGGAAGCGCAGGTCTTGCCCGGCCCCGATGGCGACGGTACTGAGCGTAATATTCCGGGCCGCGATCTGCTCTTTGACCAACTCCCGCACGCCCTCCTGGTGCTCAGAGTCGGAGCCATCTGCCAGGAGAATGATGTGGCGCACGGTGCGGTCTGAACCGGCCAGGTATCCGAGCGCCGCCTGGAGGCTTTCGCGCACGTAGATGCCGCCGCCGCCCGCCTGCAGGCGGACCACCCGGTCTATCACCTCCTCACGCCGGCTGCCGGCCAGGGGGCCGATGACGTCGGCCGGACGGTCGTCGAAGGCAATCACCGTGATCTCGTCCTGGTCGGCGATCAGTTCGGCCACGCGGGCAGCCGCCTCCCCGGCCAGGCGGATCTTTTGCACCCCACCCTCCTCAGCCGCCATGCTGCCCGACTTGTCAATCACGACGGCGATAGACATCGGCGGGAAGCGCTGCGGGTCGTGGATGGTCATCCCGACCGGCAACGTCTCCTCCAGCGGCGTGTCGTACCAGCCCCCCACGCCGTAGGCGTGCGGCCCGCCGACCGCCACCAGCCCACCGCCCAGGTCGCGCACGTACGATTGGAGCGCCGCCAGCGCGCGAGGGGAGAGCGCCTGGGCGGGCGTGTCCACGAGCACGACGGCCGCGTACGCCGCCAGCGCCGCCGGATCAGAGGCCAGCGCACCGGGCGTGCTCTCTTCCACCTCCAGCCCGGCCGCCCGCAGCGCCGCCCGCAGGTATTTGCCCTCATCCTCTCCCTGCGCAGGTGTGGCGGAATCCCCTGCCACAACCAGGATGCGCGGGGGACCCTCAATGAACGTGAAGGCGGAGAGCGCATTGTTCTGCGGGTATGTATCAACGGCAGGGGTGAGATAAGCACGGAAGGGAGTGAACCCCGGCTCGCCCGCTACGAGCGGAATGGCAAACGTATTAGAGCCCGGGTTCAGGCGCACCTGCTCCTGTACTACGACCTTCTCACCGGCCAGGATGGTCAGCACGGCCTCCAGCCGGGTCGTGGCGTGGGCGGTGACCGAGAGCGTGAACTCCTCACCCTGGTGCAGCCGGTGGGGGGTGGAAAAGTCTGCAAGCCACGCTTCACCCTCCCCCTGCCCCCTCCCTGGGAGGGAGGGGGACAACGGCGCCTCCCCCTGCCCCCTCCCTGGGAGGGAGGGGGACAACGGCGCCTCCCCCTGCCCCCTCCCTGGGAGGGAGGGGGACAACGGCGCCTCCCCCTGTCCCCTCCCTGGGAGGAAGGGGGACAATGGAACCACGTCCACCTGGACACCCTGGGCGCGGGCCAGCCGCACAGCCTGTTCGGCTTCACCCAGCGTGGGGCGACCGTCGGAGAGGATGACCATGCGCCGGGCCGCGCCGGAGGGGAACAGCGCCAGCCCCAGGCGGATCGCCTCCTCCAGGTCGGTCTGGTGGGTGCGGGGGATGGAGGCAATCTCGCCCAGCTCGCCGCCGCCGCTCATCGGGCGCTCAACCAGCGCGTCCGCCCCGAACAGCACGAGCGCACTCCGGTCGTCTGGCCCCGCCGCTGCCAGCGCCCCCTCGACGAAGGCCAGCGCCCGCTCGCGCTCCGGCTGCGAGACACTGTCGGAGACGTCCACCAGGAAGACGACCGCCAGTTCATGGCCGCCGTGGACGGACTGTGTTCCGGCCAGGCTCAAGACGACCAGCAGCGCGATCAGGCAGCGCAATCCAAGCGCCGCCCAGGCCCGCCCGCGCCCATAGCGCCCAATCGGCCGGCCCAGGTAGGCAAAGTAGGCCAGAAGTGGCAGGAGTAGTAAGAACAACGGTTGCGTGAAAATCATAAAAAGGCTATAATCTATCTCAATGAATGAGCAAACATTTGAGTGTTATTTCTGTGGCGGCAAGGTGACCGCAAAGCACGTCAACGTCATGCGGCATTGGAAAGGTCGCTACATTTTGATTGAGAACGTCCCGGCCCACGTCTGTACCCAATGTGGTGAACGGTACTACGATGCCGCCGTCGCTGAAGCAATGGATCGGATCATGAGAGCCTCCGAAACCAGGCTCGGCGCCAAGCGCGAAATCCGCGTTCCTGTCGTCGAAATGCCCATTACTACCATTCTAACACAACTTTGATCACGTCGCTCTGGTGGCTGCGTACAAGTCTGATGCCCATGGCAAATTGTTCGGCCGGAAAGTGATGCGTCACCAGGCGCGCCAGGGGCAACTCGCCCTCCACTGCCAGCCGCACGGCCTCCGGCCAGGCCCCCGCACTCGCACAACTGCCGATCAGCTCGATCTCCTGGTGCAACAGGTGGTTCCACGCGAAATCCGCACGCGCCTCGTCATAGTCGCCGACCACCAGCACCCGCCCACGCGCCGCCACCAGATCAAGGCTGGCCCGCGCAGCCGCCGGCGAACCACTGGCCTCGATGACGTTGGGAAACTGCCTGCCACACGCCTGGCGCTCGAACCCCACCTCGCCGCCGTCGGCCAGCACGTTCTCCGCCACACACCGTCGCCCCACCAGGCCTGGGTCCACTCCTGTACCGACCGCGTCCACCATACCGGCCCACTCGTGCCCAGGGATGGCCGGAAAGCTCGTGCGCTCCCAACCGCCAATCATCTTCAGGTCCGTCGCACAGATCGCGCACGCGCCCGTCTGGATGCGCACCTGCCCTGCCCCCGGCTGCGGCGTGGGCCACTCCTGCAGCACCAGGCGGCCCGGCCCCGTGTTGACGATCGCTCTCATGGATGGACGACCACCTTGTTGTGCTCCGGGCTTTCCATTACCCCCAGCGCCCGGTGGATCTCGGCGAGGGAGAAACGATGTGAGATAACCTGCTCCGTGTCCACCAGCCCCCTTTCCATCAGGCGCATGGCCCTGGCCATGGCCAACGGCGTGGTGCCAAAACTGGCGTCCATGCGGCCCTCCAGGAAATGGGTCAAGCCGCCATCCAGCTCGAACGTCTCGTGTGTCGTAATCCCAAACACGTTCCAGCGGGTGCCCCGCCGCCGCAGGTCCACCATCAGCCTGACGGCCTCGATCGGGCCGGCCGCCTCGACTACCAGGTCTGGGCCATCGGGGACGATCTCGTAGATACGGTCCCTGGCATCCCCGTGAGCAGGATCCACCGCGTGAGTGGCCCCCAACGCCAGCGCCTGCTCCCGTGCGTGCGCGCTCGTGTCCACGGCGATCAGCCGCCCCGCGCCGGCCGCCCGGGCCACCATCATGCACAGCAACCCGATGCCGCCCACGCCGATGACCACCACGTCGTCCCCCACCTTCATCTCGCTGTACTGAATCACGCCCTTCCAGGCACCCGCCAGCGGCTCGGTCAGACAGGCCGCGTCAAACGACAGGTTCGCCGGCTTGTGGAAAAGACACTGTTCCCGGGTCAGCATATATTCCGCGAACGCCCCGGGCCACACCTCGTCCGGCCCGTCGCCTCCCGTCGTGAAGGCGTGCTCACAGTAGTGCGTGTTGCCCGCGCGGCAGTGCTCGCAGAACCCGCAGTAACCCGACGGCTGGCAGATGACCTCGTCCCCCTCCCTGAAATGCACCACGCCCGGCCCCACCCTGGCAACCACACCGCTGGGCTCGTGGCCGGGAATGAAGGGAAACGTCACGTTCCGCCGGATGCCTTTGATCGCCTTATAGTCCGTGGCACATATCCCACACGACTTGATGCGCACCACCACCTCACCCAGCCCCGGCTCCGGCACCGCCACCTCCTCCAGCACCAGATGATCAAAGCCCTTCAAAACAGCGGCCAACATACCTCATCTCCTCATCCAAATTGCAAATAGCAAATAGCAAATCGGCAAATCGGCAAATCGGCAAA
>Ga0172362_10002062_pt1 | contig 17415 bp, 26 predicted proteins | sample LakKivs1_kivu2a2_FD_114534 | JGI IMG/M metagenome (GOLD analysis project Ga0172362, IMG submission 114534) | Sediment microbial communities from Lake Kivu, Rwanda - Sediment s1_kivu2a2 | ecosystem: Environmental > Aquatic > Freshwater > Lake > Sediment | place: Rwanda: Western Province, Lake...
ACTCATTATTTCTATACCTTTTTCTATTTTTGTATGAAAATGGTAAGTTCCTAATATTTTATCGCAATTGAACAAATAATAAGGCTTACATCTTATCTTTAGTAGATTTCTAAAAAGAGTTTCCAAAACAATCTTATTATCATTAACTCCTTTTAGTAGAACGGATTGATTTCCCAAAGGAATACCAGCATCAGCAATTTGCTCGCAAGCCCTTGACGATTCTATAGTTACTTCATTTGGGTGATTAAAATGTGTGTTTATATATATCGGATGATATTTTTTCAACATATTTAGAAGTTTTTTGTCTATTCTTTGAGGCAAAACCACAGGGACCTTCGTTCCTATTCGGATGATATCTACGTGAGGAACAGAGCGAAGTCTTTTTATAACCCTTTCTAGGGCCGCTGTGGGCATTGTAAGAGGGTCTCCTCCAGAAACTATGACATCTTTAATGGACTTATTGTTTAGAATATATTTGTAAATATTTTCTAACTCTAGGTTGTTGATAGTTCTTCTTTTATTCTTTCCGACTTCTCTTTTTCTAGTGCAGAATCTACAGTTCATACTACATATTTGAGTTGCTATTACCAAAACTCTATCAGGGTATCTATGAACTAACCTTGGTACAGGCATATGTCCATCTTCGTCTAGCGGATCTTTATTCAAAAAATCAGGATTATATAGCTCTTGAATGCTTGGAATCGACATAGCAAAAATAGGATCATTATAATCTATTTCTTTGATAAGCGAAGCGTAATAGGGTGTTATAGATATTGGGAATATATCAAAAACTTTTTCTATTTCTTGAGATAGTTTTAGATGTGGGAAATATTCTAATAGTTGTTTTAAAGATGTTATTCTATTCGAGAACTGCCACTTCCATGAGTTTTTATTTTTACGGTTACCGCCAGGTTCGTCTTTTTCTTCTAGTATTTCTGTTTCCATATTTTCTTTTTCTCCATTTTTGTTCCATTTATAAATGTATCACATACTATTTATAAATGTATCACATACTATAATTTTACTATTTTTCTTTTTATTTTTTTGAAAATAATATCTCCTGATTAGTTTAGGTTCAGGAGAGAGAAACCAAATAGCTCGCCATGATTCAAATAGGCTCATGGACGAGAAGCCTGCTAACGATGCGACATTAGACCTGTTTCTCTATATTATAGATCGGAAAAAATATAAGTCAAGAAAAATAAAAAAAAACTATAAATATGAAAATATAAATAAATGAAAAAATAACTTTTTTAAGGAGAAAATAAAATACGCCAACAGAAAGCCCACTAAGTCCACCAACTGTATATGTTATAGGATGTTATTTACATAGTTAGTATACCGATATAATTGGTAAAAATCTTGTAAGAAAAGATTTATGGCGATTCATCTCCGGACGGAGTTTTCTCGCCATAAATTCCTATAAGTTCTAAAAACAAATCTGCTTCAAAAAGTAAGTATTATTCCAATGGAGTTGTGTTTACTTTTTTTTTGAAAAAATTTCTATTACTTCCTATAATATGATAGGAATAAGTAATATGTTTATAAGGAGAAAAAATATGAATGAAATACAAAAAATATTCAATCCTTTTAGCTCTTTAAAATCTAAAGACAATATTGTGCTTGAAGATGTTCTTTTGGAAAGCGCAAAAAACTTTGAGAGATGGGAAAATATGATTGGGGATTTTGAAAAATTATTTGAAAATACTTTTGGTGAAATAGTAAAATCTAACGTTTCTTATTCAAATAAGTGGCTAGATAAATATATTTCTGAATATGATAATCTGAAAGTGGTAAAAGAGGAAGATAAAATGGTAGTGACTCTTTCGCCTGCGACGGATAAAAAAGACGTATCTATCACTATCAAAGGTAACCTTCTTTGCCTAGAGGGAAAAATAGAAGTGAATAATGCAAAAATCGAAGATGGCTGTGAAGTAAAAGAATATTCATGCTCTAATTTTTCAAAAACTATTCAAGTGGAAGAAGAGTATGATTTGAATAAAATAGAGGCAACCATGAAAGACAAAAATCTTATTATAACTATTCCAAAAAAGAACGAAAAAGAAAAAAAGGGAAAAATCAAAAAAGTTGAAATAAAGTAAATATAATAATATAGAAAGTTAGAAAAAATAGAACGGGCTAAAAACTCGTTCTATTTTTTATTGATATAGGAGATTATTTTGAAAAAGATTACACTCAAAAAAGAAGAAGTAGAATCAAACGAAAAATATGACGAAATAACAAAAAAAATAACAAAAAATATTCTAAAAACAATAGTAAATAATGATAGTAATCTTTTTACTATGACTAAAAAAGACTATATCAAAATGTCTCAAAAAAGACAAAAGGAAGATGAATTGAGAATGAGTCTTTTGGATTTTTGTGATGACTTTACTCTAAAACATATAAAGAAATGTGGATCTATTAGTTTATCAATCAGAGGATCTGATTTCGTTGATTTAATCATAGCCGAGGTAGGCTTTATAGATGAGAAATACTCTGAAGGTATTTTGGATATTGTTGTTTCTGGAAACATCATAAGCAATGAACCAAATGCTATTTATTTATATGTATATATTCCTGAAACATTTTTATCGTCTATAACAAACGCTGAGTATGAAGAGCTTGAAATGAGCTTGATAAGAACTATAAGACACGAGCTTCAACATTGTATTCAGTTTTCATCAATGACTGATAGACAATATAATGCAGAAATACGCGGATCAAAATCTATGAGTACAGAGTTTTACAATAGATATGAGACCATGTGGAAATTTGATGAACAATATTTCAAAAACAAAGGCGAGTTAGAAGCCTTTACAAAAGAAATTGAGCTTGCTTCTAAAATAAGTCAAAAGCCATTATCTTTTTATGTACATGAACTATTAGACAGAAGACTTGAGTTTATTTTTCAAAATAACTATAGTGCATACGACGCAAAAACTATGGTATTTTTATGCGCAGAAAAGAAACTCACAAAAAAAGAAATGAAACAACTAAAAGAGATTATGAATGTATATAAAATTGTTTCTAATAATATAAAAAGTTTTATAAAGAAGAATAAAAATAAGGTCTGCTATCTTTGGAAGACAACAGACCTTATTTCAGGAGAAACAAAAAAGTAATATTATATAGTTCTTGTAGCTTGAACTATCTTTTGAGTGGAGGAGTCTTGAACAGACATTTGTTTTGACTTAAACAAATCCCAAAGACTATCTTTTTGGTCAGCGGTTAAATCTGTCCGTGCATATAGAGCAGCTTTGAATTCATCGCCCCCCTGAATAACTTGAACAGCAACCGTTTGTGCCTTCTTTACTTTGAATTTTGATATAATCCATTCTATTCCTGATCCAATCAAAGGAATAATAGAAGCAATCCACCTTAGAACCGTTCCAGCAAAAGGAGCCGTAGCTGGAATGAATAGCATTAGAACAAAAACCCCGGTAATAATTGCTCCCCAAAAGAAAAAGCCTCTTATTCTTTCCCAGACAATCTGAAGTATAGAAACTTTGAAAAATCCGAAATCTACCTCCATTCCTCCTTTGGAAATATCCATCTTCTGCATCTTTTGAGCACCTTCAATAGCGGAAGTTCCAAATGGAGATACATTTCTGTTTAATCTTGTAGTGTCTTTAGCGGAAACAGAGGGGCCAGACTGATAAGTAACAGGGTCGGTACTTCTTGCCGGAATTCCCTGCTCGTCAATAGTAATGGTTACCTTATCTCCTGGCCCGACAAGATTCTGTAGGTCTTTTGGTAGTCCGTTTACTACAGAAGTTGCTTGAGATGATTTAGAACTTCCAGAAGTAAAATGAAAAATAAGACCACCTAAAAGCAGCCCTACTAATACAAAATATGCTATTCCATGAAAGATAGTAGATTTATTTATTGTTACTGTTTTTGATGGAGCTTTTGTTGTTTTTAAGGGTGTTGGCGAAACTACAGTAGCAACTGTGGTATTAGTATTTGTTGAAGTTGTTGGTGTTGTAGCCATTATTTTTTCTCCGAACTATTTTCTACTTTTGCTTTTTCTATAGTGATAGTAGTCTTTTTGCTATATCCTAGTCCAGTATTTGTCGCTCCTTGAATATACTGAATGGGACCAGATTTATTATATTCTTGCTCCATCGTAGCATTACTACATCCTACTATACTTATCGTAAGAAACGCTAACAATACACACAGAATAGTATAGAATTTTTTCATTTTCTTTCTCCTTGACTAAAATATTTCTATTTAGTCTTCTTATATTATCGGAAAAAGTCCTCTGTTTGTCAATGGATAAAAGGATTTATACTTATTTTTCAAAACAGATACATTAGACTCCTAAAATATATGAGAAAGATTATGAACTGGTATAAAAGAGCAGAGAAAACGAAAAATAAAAGTCTTATAATAAATCGCGGTCCATCAGGATCGGGAAAAAGTTTTTTAGCAAGAGAAATAACCAAAAATGGAGGATATGTTTTTTCAACAGATGATTTCCTAATTGAAAATGGAGAGTATATATTCGACAGAAATAAACTAGGGAAAGCCCATGAAATGAACAAACAGAGAACAGAAAAAGCTATGAAGGAAGGCTTATCTCCTATAGTGGTAGATAATACTAACAGCACCGCTTGGGAATTTTTACCTTATATAAAAATGGCAAAAGAATATGGATATGAGATAGAATATTCTGAACCAAACTGGGGATCAATAAAGAATCCTGACGGAACCTGGAATCTCGACGCTCTAATAAAAAATCAACAAAATAAAGACAGAGACAAAGGCAAAGTGGTTCCAATGGAAACTATAAAAAGAATGGTTGATAGATATGAATATAAAAAACCAGGAGAAACGGATCAGGAATTTACTAATCGCATTTTAGGTCAATCAAAATAAAATATTTCAAACTCATAACATGCTCAAAAATAGACACTAGTCTTCTTTTTAGTGTATCAAAAAAGACAAATGCAGCGAACACTCATGAAGTAAATAAACTTTTTTCAAAATATCACTACGCAATAACTACCGGGAATATGAACTAATGAACAAACACGAAGAGGCTCTAAGAATTTTTGCTATTACAGGAAGCATAAAAAAGGCAAAATAAAATGGTAGACGGTCTAATTTCTGACTATTTGGCAAATCGTAGAAAAAAAATTCAAGTATGATTTTATTTCAAGAACCTAAATATTTTGATAAAGATAAATATTCAATAATAAAAATAGATATTGATATATTTGACGATCTCTGGAAAAAAGACCCATTTTATACAGACAAAAACTGTAGAGGTCTAACCAATAAAGAAAAATATGATTTTTATTTGAAAAGATACTTATCTAAAAAAGAATACGAAATAGAACCTCCTATAGTCATATTTGATTCAACTCAATTAGTTGGAATATTAGACGGAAGGCATAGATATAGTGTGTATAGAGATATGGGAGAGAAAGAAATACCTATAATAGCCTTGAAAGATCAGTTGTATCTTTTTGATAAATATCATTCATTATTGATCTCAGGATAATCGTCAGGATTTGGTTCCGCAGGCACATCTTCTGGACAAAATGTATTTTTACCATTTCCAGTATCTGCTGAAAATTTTATTACATCGTAGGCGTTATATAGAGGATTAAAGTCTTCCCATTTTCCTGTAGGATTTGCTATAGCATCATTTATGGGTGCTAAAAGCAAAGTCATCAAAGAAGGATATAATCTATTTCTGTTTTGTGAAGAACAAAGATCTTTCAAGTCGCTCATATTTTGATCTCCTGAATGTTTTTTATTATTTTGTTTATATTACAGGATATATTATACCATCCTTTAGGTATATCCTTCATGTATTTTTTTATATAATGCTCTCTGAACATATTCCATCTATTTATATCTTCTTTGGATGCCTTTTTAATCTTTGCTTTTGATAAACCGGTCTCAAAATATGCTAAATTCTCTGATTCTTTTATTATTTCATTTCTTTCTTCTTTATCAGAAATAACTGACCCCCAATGTAGAATATTTTTATCACTAGAAATGGCCCAATGGTCTATTCCGCATTTATTTATCGCTATATATCTTTTAGTAAATTCAATGCATGCTGGATTATATCCTTGCTCTTCTAGAGAAGAACTAGACAGCTTGAATATGTTGTTATTATCATTTATAATAGAAAGCATGTCTTCTGAATAAAACTGAGTTTTTACTAATAGATCAAAATCTTTTATAGTTGCATTTGGATCGTTTTTGTTTTCTATATATGATCCCCATGCATATATTTTTTTGACTCCCGGAATAGAAATAATAGAACTATAAATGTCTTTTATGTTTACATTTATATCGCAAACTTTTATAAGAGATTTTTCGTACCATGTACTCATTTTGTTTTATAAATATTTATTACGTATTTATTCGTTTTTTCCTGCTTCTGCCGACTATAATATTTGGGCAGAATAATATAAAGTTCTATAATGAAAGGAAAAATCTTATGAATGAAACATCTATAGGCGATAGTAACTCAATAGATTATAATGAAAATAAAAGTGATATTAAAATAGGAAATGAAAAAGAAGTCATTTCTTCAGAACAAATTATTTTTGAATGTGTTGGTTGTCACAAACAGATAGAAAAAGGTAAAGAGTTTATATCATTTGGGCATATTCTATGTGCAGATTGTGCCCAACTAATGCATGTCCCGTTTGTAAGACAGAAAAGAAAAATAGGGCGCAATGAGCTTTGTCCGTGCGGATCTAATAAAAAATTCAAGCACTGTTGTATTGACAAAATAATGAACTAGTATTTGGAGAAAATATAAATGGTAAATAATGTAAAGAGCCTTCTATCTCTAAAAAATGCAAAAGAGTGTGCAAAATATATTTCACAAAGATTTCTAAGCGGAAATGAAATAGATAAAAAAGAAGCATTAGATTACGAATATGATATGCATGAGGGAAACATGACGATAGATGAAAACAATATTAGAAAAAATACTGTTTATCAGTTTGATTCTGAAAAAGACACTCTAACGAATAATATTATTGAAGCGTTTTATCATGATTCTAAAGAAAATATGCCAACAAAAGAAGATTTTGATAAACTTGATTCTTTTTTGATAAAGGTATCAGAAATACTTGAAAAGAAACATTCAGACGAAATAAGACAGGCAATAAGAAAACGAGTTCTAAATAATTCTTCAGAAGAATTAGTTCCTTTGAAAAATATCAAAATTTGTTCGGTCGAGTTTTCTAATCCTCCATATGATTATAATATAGTTGTAAATAAAATGGTTCCAGTAAAAAAAGAAGTTTTGTCGAAAGCAAAAAAAGCCTCTGATATTTTTGATAAAAACAATAAAGAAGAAAGCGTGGCAAAAGATCTAATGGAGGCCCATACAAAAACCGGAAGAGATTTAGATTTTATTATTGCCCAAAAGAAAGCAATGGGCGATGAAAGGTATAGATACGTAGTAGGGGCAAAAAAGGAAAAGAACTACTATAAATGCTGTGTCAATATATGGTGTGACTATAGCGTAGTCAATTCAAAGGAAAAAGTAAATGAGCAAAATACATAAAACTCATATTGGTAAATATTTAGATTATGATATTTATAAGGTAGATGGACATGCTCTAAGAAATATATCTAAAGATTTTGGAGTTTTTTTTGATTGGGATACTCACTACCAGCTTAAGGATATTCCAAAAAATGAAATATGGATTTCAAATAATATAGATACCGAAGAACAATTTGTAAATATGGCTACAGCTTTTTGTTTTTGTAAAAGCATAGAACAGGGAATGAGTTCTAAAAGGGCTTTTTCAAAGTGTTCAAAAATGGATAAGAAAATAAGAAAAAGAATATTCCATACTAGCAAAAGCCATAAAAAGATAGAAGTTATAGATAGTATTTATAAAAAACTTTATAAAACTTTAGAAAATAAAATAGAAGTGTGGATCGTTGACGGAGAAAAAGTAAGAAATCTATATGATGAGAATTATATAGAAGGCGGTCATGGGTATGTTTACAATTATGTGCCAAAAGATGAAATATGGTTAGACTCAGGACTTCTTGATGATGAGCTAATTCCTGTTTTGGTTCATGAATATATAGAAATGAAGCTAATGAAAGAGAAACATATGCAGTATCCAAAAGCTCACATTTTTGCTACTAAAGCAGAATATAAAATTAGAGATAAGGTATAATAATATGAAATATATTTTGTACGGTATAAACGAATATGCTTTAGATGAATGGGAAGAGGGTACACATATTGGAGAATATAAAATTTCTCTAGCGATTTTTGATGAACTTGAAGATGCAGAAGAATATGTGGAATTATCTAAAACGTCATCTTATTCAAATAATATAATCAACTATGAGAATCATAATCAATTTAAAGAAGATTCTCTTTTATTCGGATATATCAGAGGAGAGATAGAAGAATATTATGATTTACCTAGGAATCCTAGATTATGAACGAATACACAGATAAAGCCGGTCTAACTAAAGCAATGGCCCTTGAATACATGCAAAGAGTCACTGAAAGAATAAGAAATGAAGGCAATATGCCTATTCCTAATATTAGTGAAGAAAATATTGCAATAAAAAATGGGTATTTTGATTTCTCTTTTGATTTTGACCAAAGAGAAGAAAGACTATATAAAAACACTATTATTAGAATGGGAAAATTATATAGAATGATTACTAATATTCCGGATGAACCGCTGCCTAAAACATTTACTATAGATTTAGATAAAAACTTTTTCAAAAAGCCTATTATTCCTAAGTATAGAGAGAGTAATCCGATAGAATCAGAAGAAGACTTTGTAAATAAAAATAAAATATATATAGAAAAACCAACAAATATCATACTAGATAGTCCTTCTTCAGAAATAATAATAAAAGACGAAAATAACAGCAATGGTATTATTCTAGGATAATATGGGAGAATATTTTATGGAAGAAAATAATAGAAATAGAAAGGTGAAAATAAGAGAAAAGGACGGATCTATAGTAGAAAAGAATCTTGACGATATCAAGGAAACTGGAATTGTGAATATGACTATTGAATCAGATACTTTGGAAGAAATATCTAAAATATATAATATTCTAAAAGAAGTTATTCGGTCATTTTATCCTAGAATGGTAAATTTAGAGCAGTTTGAGGTAATGTTCATGCGAAGTGGGGCCATAGATAATGATGTTCATGTCTGGTCAAAAATGGCAAGAACTTTTTTATTGTCCCAAGAATATTATGGAACTGACGACGAGGTAAAAAAAACTATTTTTTCTATTATTATGTTATATGTTCTCGGAGTATTATCAAAAGAAGAAAAAGAAAGAGAAGACGTAAAAACAATATGTAATTTATTTGAGAAATCATGAATATTATAAAACAATCATTTACTTCAGCAGAAGAAACCTCTATAGTAAGTATTCAGGATAAAGTACTACCATATGGAGCAAAAATAAGACAATTTTCTAATACTAAAATAAATAAGAATATTCCTAGAAAACTTATTCTAAAAAGTTTTCAATCACCGGGGGATACATTGATGCTTACGGCGGCAATAAGAGATCTCCACAGAACATATCCTAAGATATTTCTTACAGATGTAAGAACATTTCAGTTAGATATATGGAAAAATAATCCATATATAACTAAGCTTAGTAACGACGATCCTTCAGTTGTACAAATAGATTGTGAATATAATCTAATACATTCTAGTAATCAACTTCCCTATCATTTTATTCATGGTTTTAGAATGGACTTGGAAAAAAAACTAGGAATAAAAATATCAGCAGGAGAATTTCGCGGAGAGGTATATCTTTCTCAAGAAGAAAAAGAAGAAACTTCACTATTAGACAAATATGGAATAACTGGAGATTTTTGGATTGTTATACCGGGAGGAAAGTACGATTACACGGCAAAATGGCCTTACCCTGATTATTTACAAGAGGTTATAAATTATTTTCAAAATAAAATAACCTTTGTTTCTTGCGGACATAAAGATGATTTTCATCCTAATCTGAAAAATGTTATAGACCTTCGCGGAAAAACTAGTATCAGAGATTTTATAAAACTAATGTATCATGCATATGGAGTATTGTGTCCGGTAACCTTTGCTATGCATTTAGCTGCTGCCGTTGAAACAAAGCCAGGCAGGCCAAAAAATAGAGCCTGTGTAGTTATAGCGGGAGGAAGAGAGCCTGTTCAATGGGAACAATATCCTCACCACAGATATTTAAGCATGAATGGATGTATGGATTGTTGCAATGATGGAGGATGCTGGAAAGACAGAGCGACACTAATAAACGATGATGATACTCATAAAAATGATAACTCATGTGTTTATCCTATAGAAATAAATACTAAAGAAGATATAGATAGTAGTAAGTTTTTAGGAAGTCTAAAAATAGCAAAATGTATTACTATGATAACTCCATCAGATATTATTAGATCAATAAATATGTATTATCAACATTTTTCTGATGTGTCAATAGAGCCGTGCTCTACATACAATGTAGCTAGATCATCATTTACTACAAATATTAGCGAAAGTCTAAAAGACCACAAGATTCTATATTCAGTTTTGTTATGTTGCTATGGAGATTATAGCCACTATTCTATAAGGGCGATAAATAGTGTATTGAATAATAAAAATAGAAACTTTGAATTTTATGTTGGATGTAATGAATGCAATGTAAATACAATAGAATACGTTAGAAATAATGATAAAGATATTGATCTTTTAGTTCAAAGTAATAAAAATATAAATAAAGATCCTATTATGAGGATTCTTTTAGAAAAAGTAAATACTCCATACATCTTGTGGCTAGATGATGATAGTCATTTTACAAATGAAAACTGGTCAGAATATATAAAATCTTTTATAGAAAAAAATCACTCTTTTGAGTGTGCTGGTCACATTTTTTATATAGGCAAATCAAGAGAATATAAAGACTTTTTGTCTCGACGTTCTTGGTATAATGAAAAACAAAATAATAATGATACAGTAAATTTTGCCACCGGAGGAATATTTTTAGCAAGAACAAACTTTTTATTACAGAATGATTTTCCTGATAGAAAAATGATAAAGCGATCAGATGATTTACTATTAGGAGATCTTGTAAAAAGTAGAGGAGCTAAGCTTATTTCTTTCGACGAAAATATCATGAAATCGATAAAAATAAGCGATGGCAATAGAAGAGGTACAGGAGAGTCTAAAGACGGATGGCTATAAAGATAGAATATAAAGATAGAAATTCTAATTTGAGCGGAAGATATTTTTATACCGTAGATGATTGTTTCTGTAGAGAAATGGAACTGAAGCCTAATCTATCTATAGAATTGGGGTGGGGAATATACGAAAAAACATGGAAATATAAATCAGGAAATATAGAAATATATAATGAATATGGACTATCCTTTGTTCTAGAAAAAAAAGAGAAAGATTTTTGGGCTGGGCCAACTAAATTCAATGGAAATAAGAATAAAGTATCTTTACAAAAAATTAATCAAATAAAAAAAGAAAAGAAAACAAAGTTTTTATTTATTACATGTCTTTATAATTGTATAGAAAAAAGAGCAAATGAATATTTGTATTGTCTAAAAAAGAATATAGATTTATTGAATGACTATATATCTAATATTTATATTCTTTATGATACTTCATTAGATAATGGAAAAACAAATTATATAAAAAATTTTTTGAGAAATGTTAACAAAAAAAATAATAAAGTTCATATAGTAAACACAAAAGAAAGACAAACATATAGAAAGATGATAGACTTGGCTAATCAAGTTTATAAGGAAGAAGATAAGGTTATTTTTTCAAATGCTGATATATATTTTGATGACAGTCTGTCTATGATTTTAGACTATGATTTTAGTAAAAAGTTTTTTGCTCTGAGCCGCAGAGAAAAAAACGGCGGAATATTTGGAAAAATAGAAGGATGGACAGATTCTTGGATTTTTGGTCTTCCAGTAAGAGAGTTCTTTGCAGATCAACAAATAGGGACAAAAACTTGCGAAACAGCTTTTGCCTATAGAGCAGTGTTTGAGGGAAAATATTCTGCTCAAAATCCATGTGAAGATATAAAAATATGGCATTGCCATTCCTCCGGAATAAGGAATGATCCCTATATGGGATATGGGCCTAATCTACACGTACAAGGTCAAGAATTATGACCCCCACCAATTTTCTAGTTCATCAGCGGTAGGAACCTGAATATTTTCTTTAGTAGTTTCTTCTGTTCCTAATTCAGGAATATCTATAGTTGTTTCTTTTACAACTTTTCCGTGGACTTTATCTAATTCATAATATGGATCAAAAGAAAAACTATCATACATGAATTCACGAACTTGGTCTTTGAAAAATGGCTTTAAGTCTCCATTAAGATTTTTCAGATAACTTGGCACAACTCGTAAAACCCAATATCCAAAAGCTTTTAGAAGATTATGAATATATTCTTCTTCATTTTCAGCAGACCAGTCTTCTTTTTCTGATTCTTTTGCCGACATAAATGTTATTAGAAAGCTATGAAGTTGGTCTTTCCAGTTTTGTGAGTCGAAATTAGCGTATTTGAATAATTTATTGTACCAGTTTTTCATATTTTTTGATCTTTTATTTCTTTCTAATACTATAATAGATGAGACAGTCCTCTAGAAAAATAGGAGTTTTTTATGTCTAAAAGATTATTGATTACAGGTGGTTGCGGTTTTGTGGGACATCATATTATTGAACACTTTATAAAAAATACAGATTTTGAAATAGCTACAATAGATAAACTCTCTTATTCTTCTAATGGATTTGATAGGTTACGAGATATAGATTGTTTTGATAATAAAAGAGTAAAAATATTTGCATTTGATTTATGCAATGAAATATCAGAAGGTCTTGAAAAAGAACTAGGGCAGTTTGATTATATTTTTCATGTTGCAGCAGAATCTCATGTGGATAGATCTATTTCAAACCCAGTTCCATTTATACAAAATAATGTAAACTCAACTTTGAATATTTTAGAATTTGCTCGAAAGCAAAAGAAACTAAATAGATTTATTTCATTTTCAACGGATGAGACTATGGGGCCTGCTCCCGAAGGAGTTTCTCACAAAGAGTTTTCTGTACATAATCCTTCTAATCCTTATTCGGCTTCTAAATCTGCTCAAGAATCTTTTGGAATAGCATATTCTAATACTTATGGAATTCCTGTAGAAACTACTAGAACTATGAATGTTATAGGAGAAAGGCAACACCCTGAAAAGTTTGTCCCAATGGTAATAAGAAAAACAGTAAAAGAAGAAATCATTCCCGTGCATGCTTATCCTGATTTGCAAAAAGCAGGATCTAGACATTATTTACATGCAAGAAATGTAGCTGCTGCCTTGTTTCATATAATCAATCTGCCTTATAAAGGATATGACGAGTGGCATATCGCTGGCCTTCAAGAAGTTGATAATCTTGAACTTGCTAGAAAAATAAACTATTATGTTTCAGAATATTATAAAGAGCCAAAAAAATTCTTATATGAAATGATAGATTTTCATACTCAAAGAAAAGGACACGATGCAAGATATAGCCTTGATTCTTCAAAATTATTATCCTCTGGATTTATTTATCCTATTTCTTTTGAAGAATCTCTAAAAAGAACTATTTTTTGGACACTAAACCCGAAAAATATTAGATGGCTTGATATTTAGGAGCTCAAAATGGAAAGTAAAAAAGATGTTATAGAATTCGCTAAATCTATGTTAAAAAGGCTAAAGAATAACTATCCTATGATAACTTATGATAAAATAGATATTATGGAAGGTTCTGGAGAACTATTTGCCATAGTAAAAACAAATATACCGTGTGATAATCCAAGAGGAAGCTGCAATGGAAAAATGATTCTAAAATGCAACCCCTCTTGGGGTAGTAAACTAAAATGCCCTGATTGCGGAGGATAAAATGGAAAAAGAAAAAATCGAAGAAAATAAAAAAACTGCACCATATAAACCTGAAACGTTTGTTTATAAAACATGCCCATATGTAAAAAATAAAACATGTAATATTGCTACTTGTAAGAATTTTTGGAAATGTATTGCCAATTTCATGAAAGAAAAAGGCTTGCTAAATTCGGAATCAATGGGAAATGTAAAGGAGAATAATAATGAATCTAGTGAATTACAGAGTGAAGAATGAATATATGTCAGAAGATGGCCGAAGAGTTGAGGTTTGGTCTTTAGCTGGTAAGGTCAAGCAAATAGAAGATATAGAAGAAGAAGTAGATTCTCTAGAAAATAAAGAACTATTTTATGGAATATTAGTCGTAGGAACTCCAATAGGACCAAAAGAAGTAAAATTTTCTATAGCGAAGGTATCTTCTATAGAAGAAGCATTTGATAAATATTCAGAGTGTGCTGAAAAAACTATAGAGGAACTAAAGAAAAGAGAAAATGAGATGAGAATGGCTCAATCTTCAAAAATAGTTACTGCTCCATCTGAGACTTTGAGCCAAATAAATGCTATGGGTGCTGCAAATACAAATAAAAAGATTGCACTATGAAAAATATAACCAAAATAGCTTTTTTGCTCATCATGTTTCTTTCCGGCTGCAACTTTTTATATTGCGACCATGTTTTACAAACTAGTACAAGGGAATATAACTTATCTACGAAAAGCAGAATAGATAATGCTGTTCAAAAAGTTATAAATAATAATGATGTTTTTGATTATGTCCAAAAGATATCAGGTAAAAGTTTTTTGAATAAAGATATAAAAATAGTTTGTATAGAGTCCTCTGATTTTGAAAAATATTTGAAAAAAGAAAATCTATATAGTAATATAAATAATAGTCAATGGACTATGATTGCCACCACTATTCATAATAAAATATTTATTTTATCAGATAATCTTTGTAAACTAACAATGATAAGAAATATAGATGTGGAAGATATAATATATAGCGTTATTCCTCATGAACTTACTCACGCTCTACAAATACAATATCTTGAAGAAAAAAATTTTCTAAAATGTATGAGATCTCCTAACAATTTTAGATTTATTGAACAAATGGAACTTCTAGCATATTATATAGGAGATTCATATGCTAGAAGTTATAATAAAAGATTTTTTCACGGAATATACAGTGATAGTTCTATGGAACAGTTCAGAAAGAATTACCAGCCAGATGCTTATTGGGAAAATCTTATATTTTTAGAAAAAATGAATATATTCTTTTATAATCAGAAAGAACGGTATGAAAAAAATTTATTCAAAAATTGAAGTGAATAAAGCTATAAATAAAATAACTGACTATATTTATAATATAAAAGAAGATTTATGTCTTCTTCCAATATTGAATGGCGGATTTTATTTATGGATGAAACTTTCTATTAGTCTATATAAAAAATATGGAACGATTTATAGGAGTTGTTTTCTAAATAGTTTTTCATACGGAAATAATGCTTGTAGCGTAAAAGATCCTGAAATTTTTTGCGCAGATATTTCTAATATTGAATCTTCCTCTACTATAGTAATAATAGACGATATTATCGATAGCGGCAGAACAATGAAAAAGGTAATAAATTTTGTAAGAGAAATAGGAAATAAAGAGATTTATATAACTTCTTTATTGTTGCGAAGATTTGAAAACAATATAAAAGAAAATAGTTTTTCTCCAATAATAATAGAGGATAATGCTTTTATTGTAGGAAGTGGAATGGGTTTAGGAGAACAATACAGAGATTTAGAAGGACTTTATGAGTTAGAGCAAAGTGATATTTCATGACATTTTGGAGGGCCAAAAAATGGACCAGAATAATCAAAATAAAAACCAGGAACATTGTTTTGGCCTTTCTCAGGAAAATCTCATTCTATTACTAGAACTTCATTTAAGAAAAATAAAAGGCTACAAAATAACAGATCTTGTTACTGTTGAAGAAAACGGTAGCAAAAAAATTATTTTGAAATGTAAAAAAAAATCATAAGGACTTTATTATCTCTTTATAGTTTATCATATTATTGTTTACTTCTATTTGATTATTATTTACAAAAATATCTTTTATAAAGTCATTTTTTACTATTGAATAATCAAACTCTTTTATAGTGAATCTTATCAGAATTGCCGGGGCGTTTTTTAGTTTATCGTATTGTTTTAGTTCTCCTATTTGTTCAAAGAATAATATCTTTTTATAAAAATTTAGATGTTTAGGATTGATTGACAATATAATATCATCTATATTCTTAGATTTGCATATACTAAAAAATAAAGACATACAATATAATAAAGGTATTCTCTCAAGGCTTGCCAGCATTCCGCCTTCTACTATTCTTCTATTTCTATCTATTAGTGAATCTATTTCGTTTGAATAAATAGAATAGCTTGGAACTTTTATTTCTTTATCATAAAAAAACATAGACGCAGTAGCAACGACTTTTCCGTTTTCTATTGAAACTATATTTTTATATATATTATTTTGGAATCTATCAATGTCTATAGGGAGTTTTTGATTTTCTTCTATATATTCTTGTTTTTTATACATATCCTCTACTAGTTTCAAGGACTCTAGAAATAGTCTTTTAGTATTTACTTCTTTTGTTTCTAATATATATTTTTTCATAGTTCAAATGTCCTTGTTTCCGAAAATATAATCGGAAAATATCTTGAAAGGTATGAAATGAAAACAATAGGAATAACAGGAAATATTGGATCAAATCTTGATTTTGTTTGCGATATACTAAAAAAAGAGAAAGCAAGAATAATAAATGTAAACAAAATAGTTCTAAAAATTCTTGACAGAAAGACAATAAGAAAAAAAATATCCAAGAGTCTAAATATAGATTATTCTGATATATATGATTTATTTGAAAAAATACAAAATATAAATGATGTAATAAATATAATAAAAGAACAAATCGTAAAAAAAGTTCAAAAAAATATAAATAACGAAAGAAAAGGAAGTTTTTGTGTTTTGTCGGGATATAATATAGGTCTTTTTGGACTAGATGAAATGTGTGAGGTTGTATTATTTTTAGATTACTCTCAAGAATATTTATTATCTAGCAGAATGATATTGTATAAGTGGAATGAAGATTTTATAAATAGAATAAACAATATTCAAATATTCAACAAATATGACTATTTATTGAACATAGAAAATATAGAACAAGAAATATTATATTATATGATTATGGATTTGAGGAAATGTATATTTGATACAATTTTTTCTATAAAAGAGAATTTATGTGAAAAACATTTTTGGAGAACAAATAAAAATTTTTGGATAAAAACAGATTAGCCTTTTATCTTTTTCTTGAATATTTTTTATTCTCGGGCGGCAGGGAAAAACGCTATTTTTGGATTAGAACCGGCAATAAAGGAATAAATATCCCTAGGTAAACTTAAAGAGTTTATCAAGGCTTCTACGTTAGCTAAAATGATACGTTTATACCA
>Ga0172362_10002066_pt1 | contig 17405 bp, 12 predicted proteins | sample LakKivs1_kivu2a2_FD_114534 | JGI IMG/M metagenome (GOLD analysis project Ga0172362, IMG submission 114534) | Sediment microbial communities from Lake Kivu, Rwanda - Sediment s1_kivu2a2 | ecosystem: Environmental > Aquatic > Freshwater > Lake > Sediment | place: Rwanda: Western Province, Lake...
CGAGCTTCTCCTCGATCTCCGCGATGAACTTCGCATTGAGATTGGCTTTTCGGCTCGTGCCTTTCGCGAAGACCGTGTTGGGCAATTCCCCATTGGGGTAGAGGTAGAGGGGGAAGAGGTAGTTCACTTCTTTGAGCGACACCGTGTGGTGTTGCATCAGCAGCCGGGTGCAGAACACGTGCTCCCAGCCACGGCTGATTTCCACCGCCCGCGTGGTCGCAAGACCAAGATTGGCACCAGCAAGAACATGATGTGAAACACGCTCGCGTCGGTGCACCGCCACATTGCGGTCGTACACCGTCCAGCGCACATCGAACGGCCGGTAGAGGATGGGCACAATCTCCCTCTTCCAGCCGCCGCTCGCAAGCTCCCGCTTGGCTCGCTCGTAGTTCCATTGCGACTGCGTGCACAGCCGGAAGAGCCCGCGCGCCTCGTGCTCACTGGACGTGGCCAGAAGCCTCCGGACCTTGTCGGCAGCCTCCTTCTCGCTCCACGAGATCGCGAATTCGTCGTGGGTCGTCACGATGCCAGGCGCGGGATCTCCGGATGGCGCGAAGATGTCGCGCAGGCTCCATGAGGCCTCGTACTCGGCACGTCCTGCCCCGCTGCGAGGCGCGAGCAGGTAGTCAGGTTCTCGCCCCTTCAGGCTGCGCCACTGGGTGCTCTCGACGTCATGGTCCCAAAGCCAGGCGTATTTCTCTTCGCGCATTCCCCAGAGGTGCGCATGGTGAATCGCGGTCGGCTTCTTCGCCCCACCCGCCCGACGGACGAAGATGCCGATCGCCACGCCTTGCTGGATGTCGAAGACGTTTTCGTCCTTGCCCCCCTCCGGCGTTTGTTCCTTCTTCTTGCTGCTGCCGTGCAGATCCAAGATGTAGATGTCGTCGAACGAAGCCAAGAGCGAGCGCCGCATCCCGCGGAAGGTCGGGTTGTCGAGATAGCCGTTGTTGGTCACGAACGCGAGCACGCCGTAACCGGTCTGCTCGATGCGCCACTGGGCGAAGCGAATGAACTTCACGTAGTCGTCGGAGAGCCACTTGGCTTGGCCAGGCTTGTGCAGCTCGGGACACCCCTCCTTGTAGGTCTCCAAGAGCGAGCGGATCCAGTCGCCGCGGTTCTGCGAGTGACCAGAGTAGGGCGGATTGCCCAACACGACCATGACGGGAGCACGTTGCTTGATATCAGCCGCACCAGCGGCTTCCTTCGCGATGGCCTGCGCGAAGAGTGGCAACCCGCTCTCCTCGTGGGCCTCCTCCAGGGTATTGGTCAGGTACACGCGTAGCCGCTCGTCGCCCTTGAAATCATAGCCGTTCTCCTTGAGCTTCACGACGAGCTTCAGGTGGGCAATGGCGTACGGAGCCACCAGGAGCTCGAAGCCGAGAAGCCTGGGCAGGAGGTGCTCGCGGATGTAGCTCGATCGCGCGCCCGGGTTGTGCACTTCCGCCATGATCCGATGGATGACCTCATAGAGGAACGTGCCTGTTCCTGCGGCGGGATCGAGGATCAAGACCCTATGGCTTACCGTCTTTTCGGCGCTCGGGCCGTCGATCTTGAACTTGGTCGCATCGGCCAGGCCCTTCTTGATCCTGAAGTCCCGGCGGAGAATGTGGTCCACGCTGCGCACGATGTAGCTCACCACAGCTTGGGGTGTGTAGTACACGCCGCGAGCCTCCCGCAGCTTCGGATCGTACGCGGCCAGGAAATCCTCGTAGAAGTACACAACCCGATCCTCACCGTGCGTGTGCTTGGCGAAGACGCGCAGGGTCTCTTCGACGTCCAACCTGCGGAGCAGCTCGACGAGATCGTCCACGGCCCACACCAGGCGTTCGTCCAGGTCCGGGCCGGCGACATAGCGGAACGCCGCGCGCAGGAAGGGATTGGTTTTCGGCAGGTCGTAGTCGGCGTGTTCGCGCGAGAACGGCTTCGAATCCGAATGGTTCAAGCGAGCCGCGAACAGGCCATAGCAGAGCGTCTGCGCGTAGAGGTCTGCGAACTCATGGACCCTCAATTCCGGCAAGAGCACTTGGCGCAAGCTGGCCATCTGGTCGTGCAGACTGCCAGCCTCCTGTCCGCTCTCTTCCTGCAACGCTGCCTTGATCGTGTCGCGCATCAGGCGCGCGATTCCGGCCATCCGGCTTGCGAGTTCCTTGGGGCTCGAGACCGTCGGGATCTCGACGACAAGGAACTCTCTGAGAATAGACTCAACCTGGTCCAATCCACGCGCGTCGCACTCAAGGTGCCTCCCATCGAATGTGCCTATCCGGCCTGACATGCGCAGCTTGCCATCCACATACCAGCGGAATTCGAGATAGTCGGTAAGGACCAGGTTGGAGAGGCCTTCGCGGTAGCGCTGGATCTGTTCCGTGCGCTCGATCCGACCGAGGTTTTCTCCCACATCCTTGGTCTCTATGTGGCCGAGAGGGACGGCTCCCCGAGTCACGAGGAAGTCAGGAGCGCCACACTGCACGCGTGCGGGCTCGTTGGTAGCCACGATCTTGGGGCCGAAGGACTCGACGAGCATCTTGAGCGCGGGCCGGTGGGTATGCTCCGTCGCATTGCCTGCCCTGAGGGCGGCCTCTATGGCTCTCCCGTATGCTTGGATGTGGGTCATGTGCGTTCGCGTCCTCTCCCTGAGCGCTTGCACGAGCATTCTCGGCCATGGGCAACAAGACGGTCAAGGTCAAGGTCGATGAGCCGATCCACACGTGCCGCCAAGTGTGCGCCCGCCTTCGGGATCGACAAGGATCGCGGCGCGGCGACCTATCCCCGCTGCAGCATCTGGAGCGACGCCTGCGTCCAGGCAATGAGCGGGTTCCACCAGACGCCGAACAGGAGCAGCGCGGCCGAGAAGGCGCCGAGCATGATCTGGTAGGTGAGCTTGGGCCGCACCACGATATCGCCTTTGGGCTCCTCGATGAACATGGCCCGGATGATGCGCACGTAGTAGTAGAGCGAAACCGCGGTGTTGAGCGCCGCGATCACCGCGAGCATGACGTACCAGGCGCCGCCGTCCTCGGCGTAGTGGTCGAGCACGGCCACGAACAGGTACCACTTGCCGGTGAAGCCGGCGAGCGGCGGCAGGCCGGTGAGCGAGAAGAGAAAGACGGCGAAGGTCACGGCGAGCAAGGGATGGCGCCGGGCGAGACCGTTACAGTCGGCGACGGTTTCCGAGCCCGTGGCCTGGGCGATGGCGATGACCGCGAGGAAGGCTCCCAGGTTCATCACCAGATAGACCAGCATGTAGATCATCACGCTCTGCACGCCCAGGCGCGAGGCCGCAGCCAGCCCCATCAGGGCATAGCCGGCGTGCGAGATCGACGAGTAGGCGAGCAGGCGCTTGAGGTTCGTCTGGTGGAGCGCGGTGAGATTGCCGAGGGTCATGGTCACCGCGGACACCGCGCCGATCACGGCCGGCCAAGGTACGTCGGCGAGGCCGCGGCCGAAACCCTCCAAGCGGCCGCTGGCGAGCGCGCTGTAGAACACGCGAACGGCGAGCGCCAGGCCCGCGGCCTTGGGCCCGACGGAGAGGAAGGCGGTGAACGGGGTGGGGGCGCCCTCGTACACATCCGGACACCACATGTGCCAAGGCACGGCCGCGATCTTGTAGCCGATCCCGCACAGCACGAAGATCACGGCAACCATCAAGGCCACGCGCAGACCGGCCTGCGCACCCGCAATATCGGGCACCGCGATCTTTTCGAGCCGCATCCCCAGCGCGATGAGGCTGGTGTTGCCGAGGAGCCCGTAGATGTACGACAGTCCGAAGAGCATGATGGCGGACGCGACACCACCGTAGATCATGTACTTGAGCGAGGCTTCGGCGGCACGGCGGTCGCCCGGCTTGTAGCCGGCCAGGGCGTAGCTCGGCAGCGACACCAACTCGACCGCGAGGTAGAGCATGAGCAGGTCGATGGCGCTGGCCATGAGGAACATGCCGAGCACGACCGACAGAAGCAGCGCGTAGAACACCCCGAGGCGCGGCGAGGTGAACTCGTCCGAGCGCGCGGCGATGAGCACCGTCAGCCCGCCCGCGCCGAGGAAGAGCCACTTGAAGAAGGTGGCAAAGGGATCGCTCGCGATCATGTTGTTGAACATGGCGGCGCTCTCGCCCGGCTGGAAGGCGAGGCAGCCGGCCGCAACCCCGATGCACGCGAGCGCAGCCAGGGTCAGGATGAGCACGCGATGGCGGCTCCGCTTCCAGCCGAGGTCGAGCAGGAAGAGGAGGAGGATTCCAAAGGTCAGCACCAGCTCAGGCCTGAACCAGGCAGCGCTCGCGATGTTGAATTGGGTGGTGGACATGCGCTTCCCTTCGGAACGGGAGAATCACATCGGCCGAAGACCGCTGATGAGCTGGTGGAGGGCGGGATTGATGACGGCGAGGATGGCTTGTGGGTAGAAGCCGAGGACGATGGCGATGGCGCCGAGCGGATAGAGCACCACACGTTCGCGCCATACGAGGTCCGGGTAGTCCTGGTAGAGGGGATTCAGCCTGCCCAAGAAGGCGCGGTGGATGGCCCACAGGTAGTAGGCGGCCGTGATGATGACCGCGGTGGCCGCAATCACGGTGAAGGTCAGGAAGACCGGGAACGCGCCCACCAGTACCAGGAATTCGGACACGAAGCCGCACATGCCCGGCAGGCCGAGCGATGCGAAGAAGCCGAGTCCGGTCATGGCCGAGTACTCGGGCAACGCCGTGGCCAGTCCGCCGAAGCGGCCGATCTCGCGGTGGTGGGCCCGGTCGTAGATCACGCCGGCGATGAGGAACAGCATGGGTGAGATGATGCCGTGGGAGAACATGTTGAACACGGCGCCGGAAATCCCGGTCGGCGTCATGGCCGACATGCCGAGCAGGGTGAAGCCCATGTGGCTGACCGACGAGTAGGCGATGAGCTTCTTGAGATCGCTCTGCGCCAGGCAGACGAAGGCCGCGTAGACGATGTTGATCACCCCGAACACGGCGACCGCGGTTGCCGCCCATTGGGTGGCATCGGGCAGGAGCGGGTAGTTGAAACGCAGGATGCCGTAGGGGCCCATCTTCAGGAGAATCCCGGCCAGGATGACCGAGACGGGGGTGGGCGCCTCGACATGCGCGTCGGGCAACCAGGTATGGAAGGGGAACATCGGGATCTTGATGGCGAAGCCGATGAAAAGAGCCACGAACGCAACCTTGCTGAAGGCGAAGCCGAGCACGGCCGGTGAATGCTCGAACACGCCCTGCTTGCCTTGTGCCGCCAAGGCCATCAGGTTGAACGTGTGGCCGTTCGACATGGTCCCGTCCGCGAGCAGCGCGGAGTGGCTGTTGTAGTAGATGCCGATGATGGCGAGCAGCATCAGCACCGAGCCGACCAGGGTGTAGAGGAAGAACTTGATGGCTGCGTATTCCTTGCGCGGCCCGCCCCAGATGCCGATGAGGAAGTACATCGGCAGGAGCATCACCTCCCAGAACACGTAGAAGAGAACCATGTCGAGAGCGACGAAGGTGCCCATCATGCCGGTCTGCAGAAGCAGCAGCATGCACATGTAGCCCGGCACCATGCGCACGCTGAAGTGCTTGGGGTGAGGCGCGCCATGCTCACCTTCTCGATGGACGGCTTCGACCATGCCTGCCATCTCGCTGTACTTGCCGCTGCCCCACCACGGCATGGAAGCGATACAGGCGACAAACGAGATGAGCCCGGTCAGAAGGACCATGGAGATGGAGAGCCCGTCCACCCCCATCAGGTATTCGATGTTGAAGGCCTTGATCCAGACGAAGTGCTGGATGAGCTGCATCCCTCCCTTGCCCGGATCGAACCATACCCACGCCAGCACCGAGCAGGCGAAGGAGAGGCCGCTTGCGGCCAAACCCGTGATGCGCGCAAGTTGGTCGAGCGTGGCGCGCGACAGGCCGAGGAAGTAGCGGGCCGCGGTGAGAAGGAGAATCACCGCCAGCCCGATGAGGGGGAAGAAGGTGGCCCAGGAGAGGACGTTCTGTTGACTGATCATGAGCGCAGTACCCCGGTCGTCGTCACTTCAAGAGGAAATTCAGAAACACGATGGCGATGGCGCCCACCAGCGCCCCGTAGAGATAGGTCTGAATGCGACCGGTCTGCACCCGGCGCAAAACGCGGCCCGCAGCCAAGGTCGAGTTTGCGACGAGGTTGACCGCGCCGTCGACCAGGTAGCGGTCGATGGCGCCGTCCAACTCGGCAAACACCCGGCCCACCGCACCCGCCAGATTCACCAACCCGTCGACGAAGTACTTGTCGATCCAGGCACACAGGCGCGCCAGCGCCAGCGCGCCGCGCACGACGGTCGCCTGATAGAGCTCGTCGACGAAGTACTTGTTGTAGACCACGTTCCAGGCGCCCTTCCAGCGTGCGAGCAAGCGCGCCGGCACCTCGCTTCTGCCATCCTTGTACAGGGCCCGGGCGAAGACCCAGCCGATCACGCCGGCCGAGACACCGATGAACTGGAACAGGAACTCGGTCGTGTGCGACGCCTCCGCGAACTTGACCACCGCGGGCAGGGATGGCTCCAGCCAATGCTCCAGCCAAGGCGCAGTCCCGCTCCAGGCGGCAGGAATGCCGATCACCGCCGCCAGCACCGCTCCGGTCGCGAGCGCCGCCAAGACCAACGTGATCGACAGCGGCGACTCGTGCGGGGTATGCCCGAGACCGTGGCCGTGTTCGTGGCCGTGGCCGCCACGGTACTCTCCGGTGAAGGTCATGTAGTAGCTGCGGAACATGTAGAACGACGTTCCCGTGGCCGCGACTATCCCCATCACGTAGATGAGCTGCCCCAACCAAGGCGCCGGGATGCCAAGAAAGGCCATGCCCTCCTGGCTGAACGCCTTCCACAGGATCTCGTCCTTGGAATAGAAACCGCTCGCCCAAGGGAAGCCGGCGATGGCCCAGCAGGCGACGAGGTAGGTCCACCTGGTGATCGGCATCAGCCCGCCGAGCCCGCCCATCTTGCGCATGTCCTGCTCGTGGTGGCAGCCGAGAATCACGGAGCCCGAGGCGAGGAACAAGGTGGCCTTGAAGAAGGCGTGCGTGAGCAGGTGATACGCCCCGGCCCAGTACGCGCCCACCCCCACGCCGATGAACATGAATCCGAGCTGCGACACCGTGGAATAGGCCAGCACCTTCTTGATGTCGTATTGGAAGAAGCCAATCGACGCGGCAAAGAGCGCGGTGAGCGCCCCGACAAGCGCCACCCAGCCCATGGCGGTGGGCGACAGCGCGAAGATGAAATTGAGCCGCGCCACCATGTACACGCCCGCCGTGACCATGGTGGCGGCGTGGATCAGGGCCGACACCGGGGTGGGGCCGGCCATGGCATCGGGCAACCACACGTGCAAGGGCAACTGCGCGCTCTTGCCCATGGCGCCCACGAACAGCAGGATGCCGACCAGCGCGAGCAGGCCGAGGCCGAACAGGGTCTGCGACTTCAGCTTCTCGGCCACCCCGGTGCGGGTGATGACGATCTGGTCGCGCAACTCGCGGAAGTTCAGGGTGGGGCCGACCTTGACTGCGCCCGGCTCGGCACCGCCTTGGTCGCCCTCCGCATGCGCGTGGGCCGCCCGCAGGTCGGCCGAAAAGGTCGCGTCCGCGCGATCCTCGACGTAGATCATGGTGCCGTCGGGGGCCTTGTGCCAGACCCCACCCAAGGCCCAGAACAAGAGGAAAACGCCTAGTACGAAGCCGAAGTCGCCGATGCGATTGGTGATGAAGGCCTTCATGCCGGCCGCGGCCTTCTGCGGATCCGTGTACCAGAAGGCGATGAGCAGGTAGCTGCAGAGGCCCACGCCTTCCCAGCCGAAAAACATGAGCACGACGTTGTCGCCCATCACGAGAACCAGCATCGAGAAGGCGAACAGGTTCAGATACGAGAAGAAGCGCCAGTACGAGGGATCGTCCGCCATGTACCCGATGGAGAAGACATGGATGAGCGTGCCCACGAGGGTCACGACCAGGGTCATCATCATGCCCAGCGGATCCAGGGCGAAGCCCAGATCCACCGTCACCTTGCCGGCGCGGAAGACGTTCCACAGGGTGTTCTGCAGAAAGCGGTGCTCGGCATCCAGACCGAGCAAGCCGACGAACGCCACGCACGCCACGACGAACGAGGCCACCATCGCGCCGATGCTGATGCCGTGAACCGCGCCCCTGCCGAAACGACGCTGCAGGCGCAGGCCAAACGCTGCGTTGAGAAAGGCGCCCACGAGGGGGAAGAAGGGGATGAGCCACAGGTAGCCCGCGGCATGCGTGGCCAGGGGGCCGAACTCGGAGGCGGCGTGGGCGGCGGCTTGCAGCGTATGTCCCATGGCGACTTCCGCGGCCCTATTCCCTGAGCGTCGTGGCTTGCGACGCGTCGATGGTGCGCCCCATCTGGTAGAGGGTGAGGATGATGGCCAGCCCGACCGCGGCCTCGGCCGCCGCCAGCACGATCACGAACAGGCCGAAAATCTGGCCCGAGATCCCGCCTGCCACGTAGCGCCCGAAGGCGACCAGGTTCAGGTTGGCCGCATTGAGAATCAGCTCGATGCCCATGAGCACGGCCACGGCATTGCGCCGGGTGACCACCGCCAGGATGCCGAACCCGAAAAGCAGGGCGGCGACTACGAGAAAGTGACTGAGCGTAAGGTGTGCCATGGCTCTGTCCCCACTACGAGTCGGACTTGACTTCCTTGCGCGCAATCACGATGGCACCGACCAGAGTCGCCACGAGGAGCACCGACGCGATTTCGAAAGGCAGGAGCCACGTACCCAGAAGTCCGTCGCCCAGGGCGACCGTGGTGTTGATCACCGGCCGTTTCCCGGTGACTCTCCAGGGGGCCCACAGGGCCACGAAGCACAGCAAGGTGGAGACGACGAAGAAGACCCCATAGCCGGCGACCAGCCCGATGCTGCGATTGGAGAGGTGAATCTCCTGGATCTGGCTCGTGAGCATGATGGCAAAGATGATGAGCACCAGCACCCCGCCGATGTACACGAGGAGCTGGGTGATGGCCAAGAAGTCGGCCGACAGAAGCACGTAGAAGCCACCTACCCCGATGAGGCACGAAAGCAGGCCCATGGCACTCCAGAAGATGTTCCGCGACAGAGCAACGGACGCCGCCCCGACCAGGGTGGTCAGGGCGAAGAAGACAAACACGACGAATTCGGTCTGCATGGCCTCAGTCCTTCTTTGCACCTTCGAAGATGTTCGGCCGTGCGATCCACGACGCCTCGGCCAGGTGTTTCTTGAGGATCTCGCCCACCGGCGCGCGCGGCGCCTCCTGGCCCTTGACCGGACGGTAGAAGGGCACGGGCTTCTCGGGGTCGGGCACCCAGCGGAAGACCAGGGCGTCGATCGACTTCCGGGTCGCCTCGAACTCGCGCGTGTGCTGAATGGATCCGGTCGGGCACTGCTCGACGCACAGGCCGCAGAACATGCACTTGGACATGTCGATGTCGAACTGGGTGATGACCCGCTGCTTGGGATTTTGGGGTTCCTTGTCGGTCTGGATCTTGATGACCTCGATGGGGCAAGCGCGCTCGCAAGCCATACAGCCCGTGCACACCGCCATGTCCACTTCCAGAAGCCCGCGATAGCGCGAAGGCAGCATGTCGGCCACGCGCATCGGGGTGCGGTCGGGGTACTGCGTGGTGATGGGCCGGCGGATCATGTACGAGAGCGTGACCGACAGACCCTCCCAGAACGTCTTCACCGCGTCCGTGACGTGCCCGAAGTATTCGCGGATTGCTTGAGCCATGGCCCGTCACCAGTTGCCCAGATCCACGCGGTGGCCCTTGACCTTGTCGATATTCCGACGCGTGTCGAGAAGGAACTTGACCAGCAAGAAGAGCGCGAAGAGCGAGAACGCTACCCCGGTGATCTTCATTCCCAAAGGCGGCACCAGGATCTGCCAGAGCAAGGTCACGACAAAGCAGAGGAATGCCCCCGGCACCAGGTACTTCCAGCACAGGGTCATGAGCTGGTCGACGCGCACGCGCGGCAGGGTCCAGCGCAGCCAGATGAAAACGAACACCAGAGCCCAGGTCTTGACGATGAACACCAACATGGACAGGAGTTGCCAAACGAACCACAGCGGCGAGGGTAGAAGCGCGGTGCCGAGCGCGCTCTTGTACATGGCGTGCGTCACCCCCGGCACCTGCCAGCCGCCTAGGAACAGGGTCACGGCGAGCCCGGCCATGATCCACATGTTGGCCCACTCGACCATCAGGAAGATGGCCAGGCGGAAACCCGAATACTCGGCGTGATAGCCGGCGACCAGCTCCGACTCCGCCTCGGGCAAGTCGAAGGGCGTGCGATTGCCCTCGGCCAAGGAGCTCGTCACGACGATGAAGAAGGCCACGAAGGCGGCAGGGTTGCGACACACGAACCATTCCCATGGCCAACCGCCTTGGGCGCGTACGATGCCTTGCATGGACAGGGTGCCCGCCATGAGCACCGGCACCATCATGGCGATGCCCCCCGGGATCTCGTAGGAAAGAACCTGCGCCGCACCACGAATGCCGCCGAAGAGCGCCCACTTGGAATTGGAGGCCCAGCCTGACACCAGAATGCCGACGACCACGAAGGCGCTCGTCGCGGCCACGTAGAAGACGCCCACGTTGAGGTCGGTCACCACGGTGCTCTCGCCGAAGGGCAGCACCACGAAGGGCAGAAGCAGACCCACCATGGAGAAGTATGGCGCGCTCCGGAAGAGGAGGTTGTCGGCGGAGGCGGGGATGATGTCCTCTTTGAGGATCATCTTCACCGCGTCGGCAACCCAGGCGAAAAAGCCGGCCGCGCCCGGGCGGTTGGGCCCGATGCGGCTTTGCATGCGTCCGGCCACACGCCGCTCGACCCAGGTCGAGACCCCGCCGAAGACCGCGGCGTAGTTCACCGCGATGAATGCGACCAGCAGAAGGAACAGGACGTACACCACGTCGCGATAGGGCGAGGTCGCGAGGTCGTAGCCGAACCAGGCTTTGGCAAGCGCGTCGATGCGCTCGGGCGTGTTGACCGGGAAGATGGCCAAGGCGCCGAGGTAGAGGGCCGCCGGCAGGGCGAAGGCCATGGCAAGCGTGGCCAGAATCGCCAGCCGCGGGTAGCGCCGGGTGAGCGAGGTGGAGTCGAGTCCGAGCGTGATTCTCACCGGTCAATCTCCGGAGCGATGATGTCGAGGGAAGCGATGACGGCGATGAGGTCGGCCACCATGATTCCGTGTGAACACTCTTCCACGATGCCCATGGCCATGAAGCTGCCGGTGCGCACGCGTAGACGGTACGCCTTTTCCGAGCCGTCGCTGACGACGTAGTAGAGCATCTCGCCGCGCGGGGCCTCGACCCGGCCCACCGCCTCGCCCGCCTCGGGCTTGAGCTTGCGCGGCACCTTGGCCATTATCTCGCCCTCGGGCAGCTTGGCCAGGGCCTGGCGGATGATCTTCGAGGACTCGAGCATCTCCTGCACGCGCACGTAGTAGCGATCCCACGCGTCGCCCACCGTCCCGAAGCGACCGGTGCCGACGGGGATATCGAACTCGAAGTCGGGATACGCGCCGTAGGGCAGGTCGCGCCGGATGTCCCACTTAACTCCCGAGCCGCGCAGGTTGGGGCCGGCCAACCCGTAGTCTATCGCCTTCTCGCGCGTGATCACGCCGACGTTGGCCAGACGCTTGACATAGATCTCGTTGAACGAGATCAGGCGATCGAATTCCTGGACGTAGCTGTCGAGGTGATCGAGAAAGCGCAGGACCTTGTCGCTCCAACCCCCGGGCAGGTCGTAGGCCACACCGCCGATGCGGTGGCAATTGAAGGTCAGGCGCGCACCACACAGCTCTTCCAGGAGGTCGTTGACCGACTCCCGCTCGCGCAGGGCGTGGGTGAAGGGGGTGGAGGCGCCGATATCCGTGGCCATGCTGCCGACGGCGATGAAGTGGCTCGAGATGCGGCACAGCTCGCCGGCGATGGCGCGGATGTACATGGCACGTGGAGGCGCCTCGACCCCGAGCAGACGCTCGACGGCCAGGGCGTAGCCTTCGTTGGCGAACATCGCCGCCAGGTAGTCGATGCGATCGGTGAAGGGCATGTACCCCGGGTAGGACACGAGTTCGCCGATCTTCTCCAGCCCGCGGTGCAGATACCCGACGTCGGGAACCGAACGGCGAATGATCTCGCCGTTGGTCTGGGTGACGAAGTTGATGACCCCGTGGGTGGAAGGATGCTGGGGCCCGAAGTTGACGACGATCTCCACGTCGTTCGGCTCCGTCCGCCGCAACACCTGGCGCTCAAGCTGCATGTCGATCGCCATGGCCTATTCCTTCGTCTCCGGTGCTGCGGCCGCCGCCGCGACCGCCTTGCGCTTCTCCTCCGTCACCCTCGTGAGCACCACCAAGGGATCCGGCCGCACGTTTTCAATCCCGTGATAGCCCCCCGCCTCCTGGTAGTCCTTGCGCAAGGGATGCCCCACCCAGTCGTCGGGCAACAGGATACGCCGCAGGTCCGAGTGCCCGGTGAACACCACGCCGAACAGGTCGTAGATCTCGCGTTCCAGCCAGCTCGCCGCCTTCCACACCCCTTCCACCGTGGGCAGGGCGGGCCGGTCGCGATCCGTCTCGACCTTGAGCACGAGGCCGTGGCGCCGGGCAAGGGAGTAGAGATGATACACCACCTCGATCACCTTGCGTGCCGGCCAATCCACCGCGGTGATGTCCTGGCAGTAGTCGAATTCCAGCCCGTCCGTGGTCTTGAGGAAGCGGCAGACCTCGACGATGGTCTCGCCCTTGACCACCACGAAGCGGTCGCCTCTGGCATCGGACAGCGGACCCACCGCCTCGCCGAACTGGGCCCGAAGCCGGGTGGCAACCTCTTCCTGGATCATCGTACCTTGCTTCCTACTTCGCCTTGGGAACCATCATCGGGGCATTCGGATCGACCCGGCCCGGACGCATCTTGGTCTTCCAGGGCTCGCACATGATGATGTCCTGGATGCGCATGAGCCCCTCGGTCAGCGCCTCGGGACGCGGCGGGCAGCCCGGTACGTAGACGTCGACCGGGATGACCTTGTCCACCCCTTTGCACACCGAATAGGACATCTGGAACAGCCCGCCGCAGTTTGCGCACGACCCCATGGACAACACATACTTCGGCTCGGCCATCTGGTCGTAGAGCAGCTTGGTACGTATCGCCATCTTGTAGGTCAAGGTGCCGGCCACGATCATCAGGTCCGCCTGGCGAGGGCTGGCGCGAAAAATGGCGGCGAAGCGGTCGAGGTCGGCCCGCGGCCCACCGGTCTGCATCAACTCGATCCCGCAACACGCCAACCCGAAGAGGAGGTAGTGGATGGAGTTCTTGCGCGCCAGGTTGATGGCGTCGTCGATCATGCTGGTGTTGGTGAAGAGGACTCCGGTGCCTGGCTCGATCCAATGTGGCTCGGTCATGCGTCACTTCCTAGGCGCCAGGGGAGGGCGCACCGGGCGGATCCATCGGGGGGGAAGTCCGGCGCGGGGACGGCGACAACTTCTTGATCCACTCCAGATCCCCGTGGGCCCAAGCCCAGGCCAGCCCCACGAGAAGCACCACGGTGAAGAGCAGCAGCTCGACAAAGGCGACCCACCCGGTCCCTTTTCTGATCCACGACGCATAGACCACGACCACAGGGAAGGTGAGGGCGATATCGACCTCGAAAACGATGAAGACCAACGCGATGAGGTAGAAGCGCGGATTGAAGTTGTACCAGGCCGATCCGACGGGCCGCTCGCCGCATTCGTAGATCGAGATCTTGTCGGCATTCGGGAAACGCGGTCGCAGCAGGCGGCCCACGAGCAGCATGACCAGGGCGAAGAGGATGGCCATGACTGCGAACGCGAGCACTGCGCCGAATTGGTAACCCATGAGAGCATTCCCTCCGCAAGCCGGGGCTGTCCGGGCCGGCGGGACGCCTTTGTCTAGACGTTATCACCGCGTCCGTCAAGTCCGCCGGTCGCGGCCCGGGATTCGGAGCAGGATGAGGAATCTGGCGGGCCTGGGAGCGCGGGCGTCTCGCCCGCCCCACTTCCGGTGCGGAGGGAGGCGGAATAGGAAGCGAGGTGCGGGCAGAAGAGCCACGGTCGCAGGGGAGCCCTATGGCTCGCCCAGCATCGTCACGCCGCTCCCCGCGACTCCGAATCCCGGTTCCCTCCCGATCAACGCGACGAACCTGGCAACCCGCGGTATCCTACGCGCCATGGACGAATCTGAGCCAAACCGGACCCACGGAACTCCGCAGGCGCCGTCGCCGCTTCCGGAAGCCGCGCAGCCCAAGACGCGTTTCGGTAACGAGGCCATCGCCCCCTACTTCTTCATCGTGCTGTTCGTGCTCGCCTTCCTCGCGGTGGGCTACGTGCTCCTCCCCTTCCTGGGTGACATGGTCATCGCCTTCCTCTTCGTCGTCATGTTGACCCCGCTCTACGGCCGCCTGAGCCGGCTCCTCGGAGACCGGCAGGTGCTGGCCTCCGTCCTCATGGTCGTCGGATTGGTGGCGGTGGGAGCCGTCCCGCTCTTCCTCATCGCCTCGGCTCTCCTGCGCGACATCGGCGAGGCCTCGGCGTCGTGGGGCAGTACAGGCCGCTCGCTCGTCCTCCGCACCATCGCCGGACGGAACGGTGTCATCATGAGCACCGTCTCCGATCTTGCCACGCGCCTGGGTATCAACCTGGCGCCGGAGTGGGTGGAGCAGGCCCTCCTCGATACGGGCAAGAACCTGACCCAATGGCTCGCCACGCGTGCCAATGCCTTCGTCTCCAGCCTGTTTTCCACCGCCCTCCACATCATCATCATCCTCTTCTCGATCTTCTATCTCTTCGTCCACGGCGACAAACTGCGCACCTTCATCTATCGCCTCTCGCCTCTCAAGCACGACGAGGACCAGATCTTCATCAACAAGCTCGGCGAGGTGGGGCGCGCCATCCTGCTCGGCAGCGGCACCGCCAGCGCGTTGCAGGGCCTGGTCGCCGGGATCGCCTGGGTGGTGGTCGGACTGCCCTCGCCGGTCCTGTGGGGAATCCTCATGGCCATTGCGGCCTTTTTGCCCCTGGTGGGGATTGCGGCCGTGGTGGTTCCCGCCACGATCTACTTGTGGGTCGAGGGCCGCCCCCTCGCGGCCGTGATCTTCCTGGTGTTCTGCATGGGCCAGTCGTTCTTCTTCGAGTACGCGGTCAAGCCCCGCATCATTGGCTCCACCATGCGCATGAACAACCTGCTCGTCTTCCTGAGCCTCTTGGGCGGCATCATCGGCTTCGGCGTGGCCGGACTGCTCTACGGCCCCCTCATCATGACCCTCTTCCTTGCCCTGGTGCAGCTCTACCAAACCCGCTACCAGCAGCACATCGCCCAGCGCCTCGTAGCCACGCTTCCCGGCCAAGACAAGCCCCGGGGTTAGGACCCGTGCAGCCCGGCCTGTCCCGCGCGACGACCGCCAGGCGATGATACAATGGCGCGAGGGGATTCCTGGTGCCGTCTTTCAAGGTCGTTTGCCCGAAATGTTTCAAAGGACAGCAACTGGTCGGAGACGTGCCGCCTGCTGGCGTCAGCCACGTCTGCAATTTCTGTCGGACCACCTTCAAAGTTAAGCCGCCCGCCGCTGCGGCCGCAGACAACCTGCCCATGCCACGCGAGGCCATGCCCAGACCGGGGGACTTGCCGGTCGACCGCGACGCGATGCCAAAACCCGGCGATCTGCCGGTGGCGCGGGAAGCCGTGCCCAGGCCTGGCGATCTGCCGGTGGCGCGGGAGACCATGCCCCGGCCTGGCGACTTACCGGTGGCACGTGAAGCCGTGCCCAGACCCGGCGACCTGCCGGTGGCGCGGGAGGCCATGCCCCGGCCTGGCGACCTGCCGGTGGCCAAGGGGCCGTCGCCCTCACCCGAGTCGCAGGCTTCCCCGCCCGGGTATGGACCCGCCAAGACGCCGCCCCTCGGGCTGGGGCTCGACCTATTCTCGGATATGGACCTTGGCGCAGGTGACCATGCCGGCGCTCCCAGCGCTCCGCTCGACCTGGCAGCTCCGCCACTGCCTTCTTCCCCACCGGCGAACCCGTTCGCCTTCAGCCTCGATGCTCCGGCCCTTCCGGAATCGCCGGGCCAAGGCGCGCCCCTCCCCCAGCGCGGCCCGCCGGTGCTGTCGACGCGAGCCGGGGCCGAATCGCCGCCTCGCCCGCGCGCCAAGACCATGCCCTTCCCGATGCCGGCCGTTGCCGCGGCACCGCCTTCAACGCCGAGGCCGGGGACATCGTCTTTGTCGGACCTGCTCGAGGACGAATTGCCGTCGGAGACCGACGCTTCCTTGGTGCAGCCTTCGGCGGCCAAGCCGAATCCGTCATCCCTGTCGAACCTGATCGAGGACGAACTGCCCCATAGGCCGGTGGGGGCCACCGGAGCGAGCAGCTCCCCCTTGCCCGTGGCGAGGATCAAGCCGGAGAAAAGGACCGCACCCGCCAGTCAGCTCGACCTGGGCTTCAGTCTCGAGCTGGAAGGTGAGACCCTGCCGTCCCCAACTCCCGGCAAGGATGCCATCCCTTTTCCGGGCGCGCGCGTGGCCAACGAAGGAGGCACCGAAGCCGCCCCCCCTCCACCCGACGAGGAGGCATTGCCTTCTCTGGCCCCGCCGATGGCCCGGAGCCCCTCGGCCCTGCGGGCCCAGCGGCCGTCGGCCAAGCGCGAGACCCTGCCGCGTTGGATCTTTCTCGCGGGCGGCGCTGGGGCGGCCACCGCGCTCGCCATCTTCGTCCTTCTACCCTTGCTGCGAGCTGCGCCCAAGCCCGAGGTCGTCATCGCCGGCTTGCAGGCCGAATTGGCCAAGGACAGCCTGCCCGCCTATGCCGGTGCCGCCGATCGCCTCATCGAGGCCGCAACCAAGGCGCGCGAGAGGGGCGACAGGCTTCGCCTCAAAGCCGCCGAGCTCCTCCTGCTCGCAGACGCGGTCCACGGAGGCAACCCCGCCGACCTCCAGCGCGCGGAACAACTGCTGGGCGTGGTCCAGACGCAGCCCAAGTTGGCGGCAGCGATCGGGGTGGTTCGCGCCCTGCTCGCCGTGGCCAAGAACAAGCCGCGCGAGGCCGATGCACTTCTTGCCGATCGCGAGGCGGAGGCAAGTCTCCTTGTTCTGGGCATCGCCCGCATACGTGAGGGCAAGGAGACCGCCGCGGTGGCCCCGCTGCGTGGCTACGTCGCAAGCAGGCCGGTGGAGGCGCTTGGCCACTACCTCCTCGCCAAGGCACTGGCCGCGACCGAACCTGCGGGCGCGCGTAAGGAATTAGAGGTCGTCTTGGCGAAAAACCCGGCCCACCCGGGAGCACGCATCGGACTGGCCGGGCTCGAGGACACCCCGGAAAAGCGCCTGGCCGCCCTGCGCGCCTTGGCTGATCCGAAGTTGACCCTTGCAGGCACGAGCGAGCAG
>Ga0172362_10002067_pt1 | contig 17401 bp, 7 predicted proteins | sample LakKivs1_kivu2a2_FD_114534 | JGI IMG/M metagenome (GOLD analysis project Ga0172362, IMG submission 114534) | Sediment microbial communities from Lake Kivu, Rwanda - Sediment s1_kivu2a2 | ecosystem: Environmental > Aquatic > Freshwater > Lake > Sediment | place: Rwanda: Western Province, Lake...
AAAAAACATGTTCAAAGATGTTCCAATTGGACAAAGTATGCATGCTAACCTGTTTGTAAATCCATTTTTTAATACCAGCATTGAAAATGTAGAACTTTCAAAAATAAATTCAAAAGCTCGTCCGTCGGAGTTATTGCTGCATACAAAGAACATTGTTCATAACACACTATTTGCATGTTTTGCGAGAGATGTTATGGGTTCAGAATCGAAATCAATATTCAGTGAAAATGAAGATGCAATTATTTTAAAAGCGTATTTTCCCCTGCTGCATTCAGAAGGAGTACAATCGTTGAGCCAGTTGAAATCGGATTCCAAAAAAATACAACTACGTGAAAAAACGGATGAACTCATAGATTCTAAAGAATTTCAAACAAACATAAAACAAATACAACTGTTTTATGATATTTTCGAAAAATCAACAAAGCCGAGGTTAAAGAGTGAAGAAGCGGGAATCGTTGAAATAAATATTGAATTATTACCGGAAAGCGAATTTAATTTTCCTTTGGAACTTCTTTTTAAGTTGTTTCATGCAACGGAACAGTGTCAAGTGATCAAGTATACTCCGCAATTTCAAGACGCTATCTTAAGAATGTATACAAAAAATCGTACGAAAACGGGGAAAAAAATTCCATATTTCATCCTACAGAATGAATCAGAATACAGTAAAGTGTATGATATTTTTATGAAACACAAGAGAAGAGAACAACAGTTAAGTAGTTCAAACAGTAATCGTATTAGTATTTACATTCAATATGATAAGATGGAGAGACAATACGGGATAAGAAATAGTGAAAGCATCGTTTTTATTTGTGACTTTGATGAACGCGGTCACATTTTTATTCACGCATCTTTTAAAAACGCATATAACGAAGACGCGGTTGATGAAATGATACGCGCCGCAGTTTCCCCACACATACGGTCTATTGTTGAATATTTGCAACAAAATGGATATAAAATGCGCGAATTTTATTCCATGTATGATGATAATGTGGTTATACAAAATATGAAATATTTATTAATATCTAAACTGAATAATGTGGAACCGTTGATCTGGAAACGTTTTTATGGTTGCATGTCCAGCATAATGAAAGTGATTGAGAATAATTGGAATTCGGATGAAAAGGGGGTTAGCATGCAATATGTGCGCGTTCCAGAATTTGACGAAGCGATTTTGCGCGTCGGTTACATTGAACTTCTTTATAATATTGGATTTCGAGAGAAGAAACAAGTGGTTGAACTGCTTGTTTCAAATTTACTTGTTTCGAAAAAAACAGCGGAAAAAAGCTATGAAGAATTTAAAACGAATTTTGAAGGTAAATACAGTAAAATATTACAAAAAAAACAAATGCCGAAAAAAATTTACGTTCGAAAGTTACCGGGGTTCAAAGTGCATATGATGAAAAGTTTGGGTGATAAAAACAATAAAATAACAGTGAAAGTGTCAGGTATTAATAACATATACACTTTAAATCCGATTCGAATCTACCTGGATTCACTTCTTCATATTTTTGGGAATGATGAAAAATATTTACCTGTTGAACTCATAAAACAGTTGTGTGATCTAACCAAACCGTCTATTTCTATTAAAAAGTCAACACAAGTATTAGAACCAGTTGTAGAACCAGTTGTAGAACCAGTTTTAGAACCAGTTGTAAAACCAGTTTTAGAACCAGTTGTAGAACCAGTTGTAGAACCAGTTGTAGAACCAGTTGTAGAACCAGTTGTAGAACCAGTTTTAGAACCAGTTGTAGAACCAGTTGTAGAACCAGTTGTAGAACCAGTTGAAGTAGCAGAAAAAAAAGAGGAGGAGGATGAAGAAGAAGAAATTGGAGACTTTGGATTATTAGGAGGCGCCGACTCAGAAGATGACGAAGAAGAAGATATTGGAGAGTTTGAATTATTAGGAGACGCTGAGTCAGAAGATGATGACGACGACGAAAAAGAAGAATATAATGAAGATTTTATTGGAGGTGCATTTGAGTCAAATCCAGTCTATAAAAGGCTTAAAAATATGGAACCGTCACTTTTTAAAGAAACAGCAGGATATGCCACAAAGTGTGGCTGGAGTGCAAGGCGACAACCTATCATTTTGACACGAAAAGAATTGGATAAAATTAATACATATGATGAAGAAGTAGGACAACCGTCATATTATGGTATTCCTTTGGAATACAGCAGTCAAGACGAGGAAGATGGTGACAGTGAAGGAAATGAAAAAAATAGACACTACTACATTTGTCCTAGATATTGGAATGTCCCTGAAGAGCGTTCCGTTTCTCAAAAAGAAATTGACGATAACAAACTCCATGCGCACATTGTCACAAAGGAAGATGATTATAATCCGAATAATAAAGAAAAATACATTATTGATTTGACTTCTCCTCTTGAACATTTCAAAACAGGAAAATACACACCATATTTGCCAGGGTTTCTTAAAACCCTTAAAACCAAATCTGGAAAATGTTTACCGTGTTGTTTTACAGGAGTAAAAGATAAAGAAAGTGATGACTTTAAAGACTACCGAGTTTTTGAAAAAGAACAAGAAGTTATTAACCAATGCAAAATAGGAAAAGACAGAGAAACGATGCAAACAAAAGATGTAACACAGTCAAAAAAAATGAAACAAACAAAACAAGTAACTAAATTAACGGAAGCAGCTTCAAACAAAGAAGAAGAAGGACAACAAGGACAACAAGGACAACAAGGACAACAAGGACAACAAGGACAACAAGAAGAACAAGAACAACAACAAGAAGAACAAGAAGAACAAGAACAACAAGAACAACAAGAACAACAACAAGAACAACAGGAATTTATAAAAGAAAAAAAGAAAAAAGTAAAAAAAAATATCTATGTTTCAAAACCTGATTCCGCATTTCCTCTTCAACAAAATAATCTCGGATTTTTACCACTTTCTCTCCAGCTTTTCTTATTCGAAGATGAAAATTATAGCAAGAAATGCAAGTCTACAAAAGGCGACATGTTGGTTGAAAACGAAATATGCGTTTTACGTATGGGCGTTCTTGAAAGTAAAGATTCCAATTATAATCAATGTTTTATTTCGTGCATTGCAAATATTTATAATTCTCTCAATGATACTTCATTTACACCAAGCGAATTTAAACGCCGTATTCTTATCCCCAAACTGTCTCTTGATCGGTTTGTTTCTTATCAAAACGGAACGCTCGTTGAAACATTCAAAAAATTCGAATACATTGATAAAGATCATTTACTGCAATATCGTGATGCTCTATTATTTAAACGAATATTTGGAAACGGAATCACAAATATTAATTTTGACGACGACGACAATAATAAGGTTGTTTTTTTTAAAACGCTCATCATGTCATATGAAAATTTCATAAATTATTTATCCGATGAAAATGTCGTCATTGATTACACGTATTTATGGGACTATGTTATGGACTCGATCTTATGGTCAGAGTTTAAAAAAGTCGAGAAAGAAGAAAAACGTCAACTACCCATAAGTAAACATGGAGTAAATCTAATTATATTAGAACTCACCGGGAATAAAGAGGAAGTCGGCATTTTGTGCCCTACCAATCATTATTCAGCATCAACGTTCGATCCAAATAAAAAAAATATTATTATTATCAAATATGAAGGTTATTACGAACCGCTTTACACTTATTTATATACTTCAAAACGCGACATTGTCAGCACTGTTTTATTTTCTTCTGCAAATTCTCTGATTATCGATTCATCTATAAAAATCGCTCTTTCAAAAATACAAACATTCTTCCAGTCAACATGCAAACCGGTGCAACTTATCAAATCAATTTCGCAAAATAAATCGTTTGATGAAATTGTACAAATTCTAAAACGTAAAGATAAACCTCAGACACAAGTTAGTGACATGAAACAAATTGTTGATTTTTCGGGAAAAGTTATTGGAATGCAAGTTACGTATCGCGTTACACGAAATGAACAAACTCGACAACTTGTCGGAAACGTTCTTTGCAATCCTTCCGGCATAAATCCGGATCCCGTGTATGAATTTTTATTCGTAAATCAGGTTCCGACAATTTGGAAAACGTATAAACATACCAAAGATTTTGCAGACCTCCTTCAAAAAAAAACCAACGGTGAAATACCATGTGCACTCAAGTTAAAAGTCGTTGAAGATGAACGCGTGGTCGGCTTTATGACAGAAACGAACCAGTTTATGCCAATTAGCGAGCCAGTTCCATTGAAAGACGACGATGAACTAAAACATATTGAACTTGGAAATAGTGTAAACATTGATGCATCCATTCTTCCGCAAATAAGCAGAACTGGATTTGTATTCAAGAAAGATGAAGAGAGAACCAATGATGTTGAAAAAATACGCCTCGAAACCAATTTTTATAACGCCTTTCGCAATATCATCCGAATCCATTTGAATCGTTTTGAAATGATGGAAACACGAAATGCAGTCGAAATACTTTTTCATAGCCGACCACGAATTTCTGATGAAGATCGGTTTAACATTGATAAACAATATCAATCGTATCTAAAAAAACTTGAACAAATGAAAAAACTCTTGCAAATGCTGGGACAGCACAGCATTCAATTTATCGAGATGAGTCCATCTGTTCTAAAAAACATTTATGAAGAAAAATCTACATTGAGTTGTGTAACAAAGCGTGGCGCATCATGTAAAAAATACGCATACTGTTTTTCAGTTGATAAAGATGGCATAGAAGAATGCGGGCTTTACATTCCCAAACGCAACTTGGTTGATGGTTCAGATAATGAAAGCAATTATTATGTCCGACTTGCCGACGAGATGCTGCGTTACAGGCGTATACGCGCATTCATGTTGTATCCAAACAAGTATTTGACATTCGACTCTATCGGCTACAATTTGAAAGAAAATGAAATGTTGCTACTAGATGCCGACTTGGCAAGTTACATTTCTGAAAATAAACGTGCCATCGCTTCCAATGATTACATTGAATACAAGAGTTATTATACCAGCGAAGGTGAGGAGTTCATCGATGACAGTGACGATGATAATGAAGGTGGCGAATACGTTGACTAATTTAAGTAAATCAAATACTGATAAAAAATAAAATTAAATTTTTATTCTATTTTATTTTTTTATTTTCACCAAACTATTACCATATAACATACGGACCTGGTTAAAATCCCATATCATAATCCGGATCCACTGAACCAAGATTCGACCCTTGTACTTTATCCAGCGTGCTTTGTATCGTCAACTTGTTCTTACTGCACGGGTTCAGCGGATCCTCCGCCGCAATCTTATCCATAAACCCTTGTAACAACGCGTCTTTCTCTTCTTCCACCGTCTTATCCGCCGTCGCAATTTGTCCCATCTTCATAATTTGTCCCATATCCAGCATGACCTTGAACGCGCTTGTTCCAAAATAGCCCTCTTGTCCGCACATGACATTCGCCGATACACCGCGCATCTCGTCTAGTTCCGCATGTCGCGCCGCTTTCAAAAACATCTCCGGCGTCTCCTCAAATGACGCCTTTGCAATCGGCCCAATATCATCATTATTTATTCCGTGCCGGAAAATCGAAACCATTTCCGATTTGCACGTCATTCGGTCACATAATAAACTGATGTGGTGATGATTAATATAGGTCGTATCAAACGCTTCATACAGCTCATTAAATAGCGCCTGTCGGGCAGCTTCAATGCCAAGCACCCGATTAATTTCCTGAATATCATTGCTGATCGTTCGTCGCGTGTCAATATTTTGCAGTGATAAAATCTCCATGAAATTCGATCCAACCGCATCTAGCACCCACGTCTCCTTCTTTCGATACGTGTTGTTCTCTTTAGCAACCAAATCCACCACTTTTCGAGCCAGCACCGTTTTAATGCCTTTAATTCCCCTCAAAATAATATTCTTCATCAGCGCATCCTGAAACGTCTTCAACTGATAAATTTTATCCGTCTGGTCTAGCGTCTTCGGATCTTTTTCCTTCTTCTGAAAATCCAGCCGAATTCGAAACACCAAATTATCGCTATTATAATCCGAATAAATACACGACACCTCGCTTTTATCATTCTTCGAATACACCGCTTTAATCGCAAAATGCACATCATCCATCGTAACCCGCTTCTCATACATCGATTCCCGATCCATCTCCATTCGTAAAATCCATTTTGACCGCTCCCGCTCACATTCCGTCTCGTCTTCACCCCCCACCTCTTTCAACATCCGCTGAAACTCCGCATACTGCGCCAAAATCAACCGGTCGGCAGTAATCTTTGTCTCATTCGGACTATCGCTCGGATCAAAACAAATTTCCACACTCTTCACAATATCCTCCAATCGTGTCAACTCGATAAACGGTATCATGTCCGCAGCCGCATCCTTGTTCGACTCATCGCTCGGTTTCAAATAAATCGTCGTCGAAGGATTCTTCGTATTCTCCGATAATGACAGCAGCTCTTCAATTCGCGGAAGACCACGAGTAACTTGTGACTTAGATGCGTCACCGCTTAAGTGAAAAGTGTTTAATGTGAGCTGTGTTGTCGGTTCACCAATACTCTGAGCAGCAATCATGCCAACCATTTCACCCGGCGCCACAATTGCGCGCTTGTACATGAGAACCATCATTTCTGCCAGTGCTACGAGCGCCTTGCGATTAAACCGTTTGACCATGAGCAAATCGCGCGGTGTCAACGAGTAATAGTACATCACTTTAAAGAGTTCGGTGGGCGGAGCATATTCAAGCTGTTCGAATCGCGCATACGTTTCTTCCAGAATAATAAATGTTTCCAGCGGCGTGACATCCACTTCCGAATTCTTGTTGATTTTTTGCATTCCTGCCACATTCGCAACAATGTGTGAAAAGGATAGCGGCAAATACGCATCCGTCGTATTTTTATTTTTAAATACTTTCACGACAATATCCTCTCGAGTTTTCATCAGAAACTCGGTATACTTTTTTGATTTTTCATCGCAAAGTTTCTGCTGCTTCTTCATACGACTGAATGCGGTTTTTGAAAAGATGGCCTTGAGTTCGCTGTTGGTTTCAGAGTCGCCGCTGACCGGGACGTAAAAGTGCGCATACATTTCGTCGGGCGTCATTCCGATGAAATTCATATTCGAGTGTTCAATTTTTACCGTGTCGATGCCGTCTTCGCCGTAATTAAATTGAACAATGCGATTCTTATTGTTTCGGACCGTCATGTCATATTCTACCTTGATGTCTTCCATACCCTTGATCAAGCGGCGCTGAATATAACCTGTTTGCGAGGTGTCGCGCACTTGAAGCCCGTTTGCTAAACCAAAGTTGAGTGTTTTAGGAATTGTCAAGTCGTACATCTTTGGGTGATTTGCCGGATCGACATGTTCAATTGAAATAATTTCATCAAGTATAGCGTCATTGATGGTTTTCACTTTGTCCAATTTAGTTGTCCAAACTATAGATTTCATTTTGTTATTTTTCTCAGGATGAAGGAGTGTAATTTGTTCAGCAAACTGTTGACCATTGGCTCCAGTAATTGTAAGAGCAGTATACCAAGCGGCACCACTCTCTTCAATCGTAATGGTTGCATGTACATTCAAACGAGAGCATAAGAATGCGACATCTTCAATAAAACGATGATTCGTAGAAGTAAGTTCAATCGTGGTATCAGAAATATATCCATGTTTTGAAAAATATGCAGTCAAAAATCCTTTTACATATTCCTTGTTTGCGACATATGCTTCGTTCGGTATTTCATCGACAATCATATCGCCAACTTTCATTCCATCTTCAAAATCGAGACAATGAATTTCACCGCCAGAATATTCGCAAACATTCTTCGCAACCGGAACAAAGTCGCCAACCTTTACATCTTCTGTATACTCTTCACGAAACTGATTTAGTTCTGCATTCCAAATAAGAAGTGACTTGTTTGCAGTGATAGTTACATAACGACCCGCTTTTGTTGAAATCTTGAATAATTTTTCGCCAGGATCGTGTCGTGTTACTGCCGTGATGCTTTCCCATGATACGCGTCCTTCATAATCCATTGTTACAATTTTAACCGGGTGCGTTACTTCAAGATATTCCATATTTTGTTCTTCCATATGTTGAACTCTTGTCATGTTCATGTCAACATGTTCATCAATCCATTCGCCGATTTTAACATATTTTGGAACATCATTTTCAACAATAATTATCGGTGTTTCCCAGCTAACCGACTTAACGGCGGTATCAATCAAACCAACACGACCACCCATGGCGTGAAAGAACACTTCCGAAGGCGTTAAGCCGGCAATAAATGAATTCTCGACGAACCCGCGCGCGCCAGGGCTGTCATCGTATTTCGAGTAATGCGGCAAAGTTCGGCTGTCGAATCCGTAGGGCACGCGCTTTCCATCAATGGTTTGCTGACCGACCAAACAAATCATTTGAGCAATATTCACTTTACTACCCTTTGAACCGGCATTTACCATTGTAATAAAGCGGTTCGTCTTGCTCAAGCTCTTGAGACCGATATCACCAGCTTCACCGTTGGCCTTGTTCAAAATATTCGTAACTTGCAATTCGAATTCCTCCTCGTTTGTGCGCCCAGATTTGTTTTCAAAGGTTCCAATGTGAATGTTATCAATAATGGTTTTCACTTCCAGCTTCTTGGTTTTGATCGAATCCACAATCTTTTCACTCGTCTTCTTATCTGAAATCAAATCGCTGATTCCAACGCTGTATGCCGACGTCTTCATGTATTCCGTAATAATGTTTTGCAAATCATCAATAAAACTCGCGGATGCAAAGTTTCCAAAATCGTTGCAAATGCGCTGAATCATGCCGCTTGTGCTGGATGCCAAAACGCCACTGTCAATATGTCCGCGCAAAATTTCTCCATCAATAATTTCAAGCACGTTATTCGATGTTGCATAGTCGTCGCTTCCTCCAAATTGTTTGGTTTTATACTTCATACTGAGTGGCGGCAAAATCTGCGACAGAATCTCAAAATTCGTAATTTTCTTCTTTGGATCACTGAATAGCGCCGGGTTTACGTTCTTGTATCCCATGAGTAAATTCATCGCCATCCGCGCATCAAACCCGGGAAGTCCGCCGCGTGTAAACTGGTAAACGCCAAGCAGCGAGTCCTGAAAAATACCAATGATTGAATTATTCTTTGCAGGGCTAATAATCTGGTAAGGAACGGCGGCAAGTCCTTTCAGTTCGGCTTCTGCTTCATCGTCTTGCGGCATGTGCAAGTTCATTTCATCACCATCAAAATCGGCATTGTATGGTTTCGTGTCACCAATATTCATGCGAAACGTGTCGCCCTGCTGCATCACGCGGACAATGTGACACATCATACTCATTCTGTGAAGCGTGGGTTGACGGTTAAACAAAATACCATCCCCATCCATCATGTGACGGTGCACAACGTCGCCGTTTTCAAGCACAATAGTGCTGCGATCCATGTATCTCAGCGAAATGTCACCACCCGTCTTTTTTTCCAAAATGTTTGCACCCGGATAAACATCAGGGCCATTTCGAACGAGTTGTTGCAAAAAGTCACGATTGCGATTATTTACGACAACCGGTTTTGTAATATTCATTGCAATTTTTTTAGGCACTCCAAGTTCGCGAATTGACAGGTTCGGGTCGGGAGTAATGACAGACCTGGCCGAAAAATCGACACGTTTACCCATGAGGTTGCCTCTGACACGTCCCATTTTTCCATTTAGGCGTTCTTTAATCGACTTGAGCGGACGACCGGATCTTTGTGCGACAGGAGCACACGACGGAATGTTGTTATCCACTTGTGTCGCAATATAGTATTGCAGCAAACTCTGCCAGTCATCAATAATTGTGGAATTCACAGAGGGTTCATTCATTTTTTCAAGCAGTGTCTTGTTTGCCTTGATGATGTTCACAATCGTGTGACTGATGTCATCTTCACTGCGCTGGTTTCCATCCATTTTGATCGAGGGGCGAACAGCAGGTGGAGGAACAGCAAGCACTTGGCAAATAAACCAATCCGGTCTTGAAAATTTCGGACTGAAGCCCATAAATGCAACATCTTCATCTGATATTCTTTTAAATATTTTCAAAACAACTTCGGGAGTCATTTTCATGTTTAGTTTTTCTTTTCCGGCAGATTCCCCGGCGCCTTCTTCGGAATCACCACCATCCCATTCGGCGTAAAGTGTGGCTAAATTTTCTTTTTTAATTTTTTTGGGGACGAGACAGCCACAACCATCCTGTGTGTCATCTCCACACCGTTTCACCTTGCTCGCCAGTTGGTGAACATGGCTCCATCTGTCATCTGGTTTCATATCCATGCATTCTTTATTTGCTTCTTTGCTGATCAACAGTTTGCTGCATTTGATGCAAACACATTTCAAAAGTTTAATAATCGTAGGAAGGTATTGATAATAAAATACGGGTTTTGCAAGTTCAATGTGTCCAAAATAACCAGGAGTTTTGATATAATCCAGACCATCCGTCGGACATTTGAGACCGGGTTCAAGCACACCTAACCGCGGATCAAACATGCCACCGATCACCGGAATGTTGTTTGAATATGTATCTCTGCTTGTAATTTCTGCAACTGAACATCTTCTTATTTCTTCAGGTGACAAAACGCTAAATTGAATACCTACAATCTTTGATGCAGTTTTCTTCGTCCAATTCGGTTGTTGTGACATTGGCTGCAAGAGCTAACTATTATTTATTATATTTATATGTTTATATTGTTTTATTTCAATTTTATAAATAAATGTTTTTTACAAAATGAAACACATATCCATTCTTTTTTATCTTTTTTATCTTTTTCTAATAAAAGTTATATTATTTATAAAATTGAAATAAAAAGATGTATGTATGTAAGTGTAACATAGAGGCGAGCGATACAAATAGAAATAATGCCACAGAATCAGCAGAAGAAGAATAGAAAATCAACCGGATCTTTGAATGAAAAGCCAAGTCTTCAATACAGGCGTTCAAAAAACGACGATGGAAGCAGTGATGGTAGTGATTTCAGCGACACTTCATCTACACTATCACATGGTGATTCTAAAAAGAAATACAAGACGGAAGAATTCGACAAGGCAGAATATGCTAAACTTCTCGCAGAGTTGTTCCCTTCTAAATATTCTGTCAATAAGGCGCGAACGTTACAATCACAGTCGAAACAAATGAAACTTCTTGACTCATCTTCTGAAGAAGAAGAGGAATGCAAAGAAACTCAAAAGCAGTATCCGAGAAGAAGTGCACGATTGCAAAAGCTGTCAAATCGAAATAAAAATGAGAAAAAAGAAAAACAAGAAAATCAAGAAAAATGTGACGATGAGCGGGACGCTGTTGTAAAAAAGAGTGATGCCAAGACAGGAAAAAAAGAGGAACAATTTTACCAGAGTAAAAAACAAAAATACAATGAAGAAGATGACAACAAGGCAGAACTGCCTATTGACAAGAATGGAAATTACAATATTGTTATCAACCTTCAAGAGCCGCAGTTTGATTATATGTCAGACAGATATGATGATGAAGATTCAGCATTCAATGACTCTGTTTTTGATGATGAATCTATTTCATCTGACCAAGAAGATTCCAGCTGTAGCGATGATGACAGCGATGATACGTACAGAGAGAGTGACAACGAGACAAGTGGAAGCGAAAGCGAATACAGTGATGATGATGAGGAAGAGGAGCAGGAACACGAAGAAGAAGAAGTTACCACACGCGGTTTTCGAAAGAGCTCTTCTTTATCAACAGACAAAGCAGAGAATATTCAGTTTACAATTAACGGAAAGTCAATATTTGGTGAAGAAAAAGAAAAAGACAAAAACCAAGTAGTAAAAGATGATGGTAGAAAGCATGGTAGAAAGCATGATACTTCTCGCAATGATGGCGATGGCAGTGACTTTGGAAGTGAAGATGAAAAAACAATTCAAACCATCAAAGCACAAATGCAAGCAATTCTTGAAGTGGACAAGAATAATAAGATTGCAAGAAATACGCTCGAGCAAATGATTCAAAAAGAGGAAAAAATCAAACGCTTGCGAAAGAAAAAAAGTGTGAAACAAACGAGAAGCAATACAAGAAAGTTTGGACGTTTGTTACAAAAAAAGAATTCAGCAAATGATCTCAAGTATTTCAAAAAGTACTTGACACATGAACAGCAAACGGAAGTCTTGAAAGAGTTATCTGAACTCAATAAAATCATGTTGGTCGACAAACCATACCGCTTGACTTTGCTTGAGTCGAAGATTCCACAGCACTACAAGGCAATTGCATTAAAGCGTATTCAAAATCTGCGCTACATGGACACGTGTTCCGGTGAATACTTTAAAGTGAAAAATTGGGTTGATACTTTTATGACGATTCCGTTTGGAGTGCACAAGACGCTGCCAATTACAATGGATGTCGGGGTAGAACAGTGTCATACTTTTATGGAAGCGGCCAAGGACATTTTGGATTCGGCAGTATATGGACTCAATGATGCCAAAATGCAGATTATGCAAATGGTGGGTCAGTGGATTTCAAACCCGTCAGCACTTGGTTCAGCGATTGCAATTAAGGGTCCTCCGGGAACCGGCAAGATGACGTTGGTAAAGGAGGGAATTAGCAAAATTTTGGGACGAGATTTTGCATTTATTGCACTGGGTGGTGCGACCGACAGCAGCTTTTTGGAAGGCCATTCCTATACCTATGAGGGAAGCACCTGGGGTAAAATTGTTGAAATTTTGATTCGATGCAAGTCCATGAATCCAGTCATCTTCTTTGACGAGTTGGACAAGTTGAGTGAGACACCAAAGGGTGAAGAGATTACAGGAATTTTGACACATTTGACGGATACGTCTCAGAACAGCCAGTTTCACGACAAGTACTTTTCAGAGATTGCGTTTGATTTGAGCAAGTGTCTCTTTATCTTCAGCTATAATGATGAATCAAAAGTCAATCCCATTCTTCTTGACAGGATGTATCGCATTCATACCAACGGATATAACAAAAAGGATAAGACACATATTGCGCAAAAGTATTTGATTCCGAAAATTCAGTCAGAGGTGGCATTCAAGCCGGAGCAAATTATTATTCCCGATGAGACCATTGAATACATTGTGGAACATCACACGAACAAGGAGGACGGTGTGCGCAACTTGAAGCGCTGTTTGGAAATTATCTTTACCAAGCTGAACTTGTATCGCTTGATGAAACCAGGAAGCAAACTATTTGACAAGGATTCCAGTTCGATTGAAGTTGCATTTCCCTTCACGGTCACCAGCAGTGTTGTTGATTTGATGATTAAAAAAGCGGAAACAAACAGTCCTCCCATGTTCATGTACACGTAATACACATACAAATAAAAATGTGTGGTGTGAATTTAATTACATGATAAGAAAATAAAAAGGAATAATGAATACTTTTCATTTTCGTAAGAATATTTTTTTTTAATACTTTTTTGATTTTTTATTTCTGAATTTTTTAGTCAATCTGTGTTTATATTTCGATTTAGATTTATGTTTTTTATAATGTATATTTTTTTTTGATTTTTTTCTTCTACCTCCATCCACTTCATTCATTGGTGTGTCTTTGTCTTTTTCTATCCACATTTTAACCATGGGTATGTATATGTGACGTTTCTTAGATTCTTCTACTAGTTTAGAATCGTGTTTTTTATATGTTTCCAATAGTTCAAGAAAATCATGAGTTAGTTTTTCTTGTTGAATTGAATCTTGATATGCTCTATTATATAATAATTGTTGATTCATATCATCTATAGGAACACTTAAATCGTGTTTTCTTGCAAAATTTACCCTTTTTTTTAATATTTCAAGCATATGATCATTATAATGACTAAAACATTTCATTATAAAAAGTCTTCGTTGATCATTCATCTCCGGATTAAGAATAATTTGTGACTCGATCAAATTCATAACTCTTGAAGATAAATTATTCTTATCCCTTATTTTATTCAAAACCGACTCCATTAATGTTTCAAATTTGCCACGAACTTCATCTTCGTCATATGAATCCATATTAACAATAATGCCAAGAAATTCTGTTACAGCTTCTTCTAATGATAATGATGTCATGAATTATAATAATGAAAGGTATTATATATATATATATATAAATTTTAATTATTATAATTTAAAAAATTAATTATATTTTTAAACTTTTTACATATATCTATAATAACAGGATTGATTTTACGCCAATGCAATAAAATAATGTCCAATAGAACTGATTACATGCAATCCAGAATGAAACCAATTGGCTCGTTTCTTTTTCTTATCAAAGCAATATCTTTGAACTTTGTATCCATATCCATATAAAAAAATAGTGGTGAGAAATGATACGATAATGATCATTGCCATTTCAATTGAAATAGAATCCCGTTTAATAAAAAATAAATATCCGCCATATATCACCACTCCCAATATACTTAGTTTATCTAATATGCAATTGGTATCAGAAGGAGCAGAATGGTACAATACCGATGTAAGCCATAAACATAAAAACAGAAATGCATAAAATATGTATCCTAAATATAAAAACAATAAAACATTCGTTAGAAAAATAAAACTGGAGTAAAAACAAGAATTTAATTTATGTCGTTTGTTTTGTTTATTTTTTGTTCTTTTTTTTTTTCGTATGCCACGTTTCATTTGTGTGGGTATGGGTATAAACCTTGAAGTTTCGTTCATATAAAGTAATAAAATAAAACGTAGATATAAAATAATAGTATAAAATGAATTCAATTTTTAACAATTATTTATGCAACTCTCGCTATAAGCAATTCCCCATTTGATTGATTTTGCATTCTTATTCGCTTGCGCCCCATTTGGATTCGGACTGGTTCGTAAAACGGATTTTCCTTTCAAACGAGCTAAATATCGATCATAGGAGCCGTGTTTCATATCGACACCTTTACTTCCGCCGGCAGACATGCTTCCCGGACGCATCCGCGTAAGAGATGAACGCGTAGAATTGCCGTGCGACGGTACGTTTGAGTGCGTTACACCGGGAACTGCGCGATCACTCATTTGATTCCAGTTTACATTTGCGAACTGACTTTTAGGAGGTGTATACACGTTGAGTGCGGATTTATTCATGGTATATTCGGAAGACGGCACTCGCACCGTATTTTCAATTCGTTTTACATTGTATTTATCATTTTGATTGCTAAACTGTGGTCCAGTATATTCTTGATAGCTGGGAAAAGCACCGCACGCTCTGCATCCGACTGGTTTTGTTGTTGACATTATTTTATTTTTATCTTTTGATTAAAAAATGTTAGTATAATTAATATGTATATAATAAACTAAATTAAAGTATTTTTGATTTTATTTAAATTTAGTTTTATTTGTATTTGTATCAATTGGATTATCTCTCGAATCTCTCTAAATATGGATCTCTGAAAAATAAAATAATTTAAAACTCGGTTGGGCCAAGTGTTCGGTTTCCGCCTCGCTGGTTAATGTAGTTCACTTGATCTTGACTCAAACATGCGCATCCCATGCTATCAGAATAAGTAGACGGACAGCACTCCGGCTTAAATTTATTATCGGCAAAAAAGAAGAGCTCGCCTTCAGGTAAAGGAACTGGAGTTCCGACATTGTCTTTATACGTGTTCAGGCGGTTCTTGTTGCCCATTCCAGATGCATACCGTTTAGCAGTTTGAACCCAACCCATTGTATATGAGTCGTCAATATTCAAGTCATTATTGCTTAAATTCACAAATCCTTCTTTTTTATCACCTGGTTTCTTTTTATTGTTCATATCATTCGGCGTCATTCCTTCTAAAATGCTATATTGAAAACAGTCACAAAACATAAACAATCCCGCGATCATACCGATTATAATACAAGCAACCACGATTTCAAGTCGTGCTTCATATCCAAAAAGTTTAAGTTCCATTTATAAAATAAAAATAAAATAAATATATAATATTGGTTTAATTATTTATTATACAATTAGAAAAGATAAAAATAATTAAATAAATTCATTTGTTTCATTTGTTTATAAAAAAGTGATTTTTTCCTAAATAACAATGGTGAAACGAATGATTCTTATTTTATCCTGGCACACCGGGCACTCCGCGTGACGCGTGCACATTCAGAATATTATTTGAGAATCCAATCAAGTATCCCATCGGAATGGAAATTGCAATAAAGAATATAATACCGGCAGCTGCTAAAATATCTCCGACGATCGGTATAAAAAATAATAATATAATCGCTGCCGCCATGGCAACCAAAATAATAATCACGATTTCAAGAATGGAACCGATCAAGCTTTTAATTGACAAGTATACGCCAAATAATGTGTACATTACAGCAGTTACCACACCATTTGATTTTCCAAGCATGGATTTTGCGGTAATAATGGTCTCGGTTAGCGGCGCCATAATATTCAGAATGCGCGACATGATGTCGGATGTAATATCGGCAACCGAGTTTCGTATTTTATTTACCAGTTCGCGCATATCATTCACAATGCTCATAATCTCACCAACAGTCGCAGTAACAATGCTTATCGTGTAATGCACAGGTATTAGCGCAATATCAGTAATATCGGTTAAAATATTTTGAGTGCATTCGGCAAAATTTTTTTCAGTGTATTCCATTTTCGACGTATTGGCGGGTGCATTAATTAATCCGGCAAACGGCATAATGTTCGGTTTACATTTTTGATTGTTCCAGTCTGCACGTATTTGTTCCATGTTGATTCTAATGTGAATATATGTGATAACAAGAATAAATGAAATGCATATAACGATTGCAAAAAAAACATACTCGCCATATCGTTCTAAATAGGTTTGATTTTCATAAATGTCCGATATTTTATCAATCATGTTGGACGGAAATGGATTATGCATACCTATATTTTTTGATGAATTTAAAAATAAAAAATGTAAAATTTTATAGCTAATATTAGTAAATATTAAAATACACGGAATGTAAATTTAATTCAACAACTATGAATAAAATTTTTAAAAAATAATATTTTGTAATATTAATAATAATTATGATTACTGATACTCTTCCAGTTATTCCTGTTATTAAAAGTCGTAATGGAATCCTTAAAACAACTTTGGTAGCTACACAGAAACCGACATACGTTGACAACAAAATGATGAATGGTTTATGGACCTATAACGGTTTATTTGGCGGTCCATGCCTTTTGGTGAAACCAGGCGACCGTGTTGATATTACTATAATAAATAATATTACTCTTCCAATAAATATTCATTATCATGGTATGTGGATGAGTCCATCAGGTAAAGCCGATAATGTATTCATTGAAGCACAACCTGGTAAGTCACTGCGTTCACAATTCATAGTTGAAAAGAAACATACAAGTGGATTGAATTGGTTTCATCCACATGTTCATGGTTACTCTAATGAAATGCTTTGGCGAGGATTGTCAGGTACTTTCATAGTTGATGGCGGTGTTT
>Ga0172362_10002068_pt1 | contig 17397 bp, 20 predicted proteins | sample LakKivs1_kivu2a2_FD_114534 | JGI IMG/M metagenome (GOLD analysis project Ga0172362, IMG submission 114534) | Sediment microbial communities from Lake Kivu, Rwanda - Sediment s1_kivu2a2 | ecosystem: Environmental > Aquatic > Freshwater > Lake > Sediment | place: Rwanda: Western Province, Lake...
GCTGGTATTTTCACAGAAGATTCTGGTTTCTTGAAAGGCAAGAACTCAAAGGAAGCAAGTGAAATAGTTTTGGAGAAACTTAGAGAACGTGGTCTTTTATATAGGGAAGAAAAAATCACTCATAGTTATCCTTGTTGTTGGCGTTGTGATGAGGAATTGATTTATAGGACAGGTGAGGAGTGGTTTATTTCAACTGAGGAAATCAAACCAAAACTCTTAGAGGAAGCTAAGAAGGTAAGATGGTATCCTGAATGGACCTTGAAAAGCATGGTTGATTGGTTGACAAACCTAAAGGATTGGAACATCTCAAGGAAAAGATATTATGGTTTGCCTCTACCTTTCTGGTTCTGCGACAAGTGCAATTATATGGAGGTTATAGAGAGCAAGGAAGAGCTCAGGAAAAAGGCTGTTCGCGGTTTTAAAGAGTTGAGGGAATTGCATAGGCCTTGGATTGATAATGTTTTCCTTAAATGTCCCAAGTGCGGAGACGAGATGAGAAGAACCGAAGAGACTGGCGACTGCTGGCTTGATGCAGGTGTGGTATTTTTCTCAACCCTGAAATATTTAGAGGATAGAAAGTACTGGGGGAAATGGTTCCCAGCTGACTTTATAACAGAAATGCACGAGCAGGTTAGATTATGGTTTTATGCTACCTTGTTTGTATCAGTTACGTTAGAGGGCGAAACGCCTTACAAGTCTGTGCTAACAAACGGAATGGTTCTTGATGAAAAGATGAGAGAGATGCACAAGAGCGCTGGAAATGTTATATGGGCTGACGAGGCGTTGGAAAAGATTGGCGCAGACATAATGAGGTGGATGTACTGCCTGCAGAACCCTAGTCAGTCTATGCCCTTTGGATACACGCCTGCCAAGGATGTTAGAAGGACTTTGAACGTTCTCTATAACACTGTCAAATTCCTTCAGACTTATTGTGAAGTCAATAAATACAAACCTAAGAAGCCAAAAACATTTGATATCTCTAGTCAATGGATATTAGCCAGACTGCAAACAATCAAGAAAGAAGTTACAGACGATTTGGAAAATTTAAAGCCACATTTAGCGTCCTGCAAATTAGAAGAGTTTTTCTTGAATGACTTGTCAAGATGGTATGGTCATATAATAAGAGAGCACATCAAGCCTGGCATAGATTCTAAGTATAAGGAAGTAATGCTTTATACTTTTTACAAGGTCTGCTTAGAAACATTAAAGCTTCTATCTCCCTTCATACCTTTCATAACAGAAAGTCTATACCAAGATTTCTTCTCTAAATTTGAAAAAGAGGAAAGCATCCATTTATGTGACTGGCCAGAGGTTGAAAAGGATTTTGTAAACGAGAAACTTGAGAAAGAAATGATAATGGCTAAGAAGATTGTTGAAGCCTCAAATGCCATAAGGCACGAGCAAAACATAAAGCTAAGGTACATTTTATCTTCGCTGACGGTTGATGGGAAAGAAGAGGTTAAGAAAGCTGCTGAAAATTTGAAAGAAGTTATCGAAGAAATGGCGAATGTAAAAGAAGTTAAGGTAGAAGCATTAGAAAAGGGTAAAGATATAGAGAATGGAAAATTATTGCTTAACACAGAAGTAAATCAGGAAATTAGAGACGAATGGTTGTTAAGTGAATTAATAAGAAGCGTTCAAGACGCTAGGAAGAAGATGAAGTTAGAAATCAAAGATAAAGTTGAATTATACTTGCAGGAAGATGAATTGCTCAACAAAAATAAGAAAAGAATAGAGGACTCAACAGGAAGTAAAGTAACCTTCGATAAGATTGCTGGCGACAAATTTGATTTTGAATTCTTAGGAAAGAAGTACGAGTTTGGAATAAAGGTATGAATTATCTCTTTAGCTTTCTCTTCCACTCTTCATGAGAATATTTTAACTGGGATTTTTTGCATCCACCTCGTGTCCCCATATAATCACTTCCTCTTTCTCTTTTCAACTACATCTACTATATAGCCTGCTACCTTGTTTCTAGTCGGTTTGTCTTTTAACAAGCTGAACTCATCCAAAACTTTCTTATTGTCCTCAAACTTGTTGCTAAACTTGTCTGGATAGAGCTCTACGAGTTTCTTTGCCAAGTTCTTGATGCTCTTTCCTCTTATTCTTCCCACGTCATCACGTACCTTTTAAATCATCTAACAATAATAAATAACTATGCATTACCTAGCTGTTTGTGTTGCAGGTCTATTTGTATTTAATGAAGAGAACAAGTTAATAAAGTTTAATCTTTTTGAAAAGAATCCGGAAGAAATAGCTAAAAAGATAGACTTGATTGAGAAAGGAGAAGAAATCCAAGAGTTAAAAGAATTGAAAGAAGAATTTAAAGACTTGGTAACTTCACAGCCTAACAAAGCAACCGATTTCCTAAGAAAAAACCTAAGAGAAATTGTAATAAAATCTGGTTTCGTTAAGAACGATATGGAGCTTAATCAGATTTTAAACGCATTCTCTATAGCAAAAGCAAAGTTAACCATATCGTCAATCGAAAGAAGGGACAAACTAATAGTCCAAACCGTTTCGGCCTTGTCAGATTTAGAGAAAATTTTAAATGCCATGTCAGAAAGGCTTAGGGAGTGGTACGGACTTCACTACCCTGAACTTGAGATAAAGGATCATGAAAGATTTGCTGAAAAAATAGCAGAAATAGGTCGAAGGGAAGGTTTTGAAGAATTTGAGAAAAGTATGGGTATGGAATTAAAAGAAGGGGATGTAGAAGTTTTGAAGGATTATGCCAGACAACTGAAATCAATGTATGTCCTTCGCAAGAATATTGAAAAATATTTAGAAAAGATAGTTCCTGAAGAAATTCCAAATCTAAACACTATGCTTGGAAGCATTCTGGCAGCAAGGCTTTTGTCATTGGCTGGTTCGTTAGAAAGGCTAGCCAAGATGCCCTCGTCGACTATACAGCTGTTAGGGTCAGAAAAAAGATTGTTCAAATTCTTAAAGTCTAAAGAAAAGGACAAAAGACCTCCGCGCTTTGGATTGCTTTATCTTCACCCAGACATATCAACCAACAAAAGAGAATTGCAAGGCAAGATAGCAAGGCTCTTGTCTTCTAAACTTACGCTAGCTGCGAGAGCAGACTTCTACACGAAGAAGGACATTTCTAAAGAACTTTTAGACGACTATAAGAAAAAACTAGAAGAGATTCTAAAATCTAGCTAGTTTCTGATATTTTGTTCAGAATACGATAAAGTTAGTTCATGCTTTTCGACATATTTGTAATTAATTATATATTAAAAATCATCCCAAGAAAAAACAAACCTGCTGTTGTAATCAGGCCTACTAAAAACATTTTAATTCCCCAAAATAAAATATTTTCCCTTGAAACCCTTCCTAAGAAAATTCCTAAAATAAATAATGTTGAAAGCGAAATTGCTATCAGCAAGTAAAATGCTATCATATAAGAAACCAAGCTAAAGTATGCTAAAACCATCGGTGTTAAATTCAGGAGACCTAGTGAAAAAGGACTAAAAGCAGCCACAATGGCGCAATAGTAGGCCGCAAACCTGGCAGATTCATCTATAATACTGTTGTGAAAGGTTTTTAACATTTTTCTTTCCAGAACTTTTACTTGTCTTATTCTTTCTGCACTCTCACTCATAAATGTACCAGAGAATCCTGATATGGCATTGGCTATACATACAGAGAATACGGTGACTATTATTATCTCTGGGTTCTTTACGTTCGCTGCATAAGCTCCCATCACGATTCCAAGGACTGTCAGAATACCATCAAACCCATTCATCACAAAGTATCTTCTTGCAACCTCATCAACATTACTAACTTTGCGATATTCTCTTATGCTTTTTAAGAATTTCATGGAATCAGGAGCAAAAAGATTCTCTTACTATTTTTTTGCCCATGCAAATATCGTCTACTGACTGTATAGACGCTCCCATGTCTTCCAAAACTTTGCTTATTTTTTTGAAATCCAAATTTTTTCCTTCTATAGTTATTCGTATAAACTCAACTCTTGGCTCTCTGTTGTATATTTGTATATTAACGCCATCTACGGATTTTAATTTGGAGAGTTCTGAAGCCACATCTGCAATTATGGGTGTGGGGGGTTTAAGTACATCCAAAACTATTCTTCGCAACATAGCATTCAATAATAATTAATAATTAGTTTCTATATAAATATGCACACAGCTGATTTGTTTACTCTTATTAGAAATTACTGTAAGAGGGATATTAATTTTTTATTTTCAATTTTAGTATCTTACTTTTTCATAGAATCTTAATAAATATTAGAATAAGTTTAATTAAGCGCCTCTGAAGGAGTTATTTCTATCCCTACTTCAATAAGTGACAAAATAATAAATAAGAAATGAATAAATTAATATTATGAAATATTTAGAAATCGACTTTTTAGAATACGCACATTCTGGAACTTATGTTCTAATTAATTCAATTTTTAGAAGAAAATTGTTTAAGAATGCTATTAAAGTGGTTGGTACTAAAAGAAAATTAGCAGAATTAATAGGCTCTAAAAAGGGTACCGTAAATAATTGGATGAATAATAAAAATTATAATAAGAGAAAAATACCTTTATCGTCTTTAGTAAAGTGCTGTCAGATTCTAAATTTAGATATTAACGAACTTCGAAAAAACATAATAACTGCAACATTACGTTATCCAGCAGGAGATATAAAAATTAGAAAATGGAAAATAAAATTCAATGAAGAATTCGCGGAATGGCTTGGAATGTTAGATGGTGACGGCTCTGTTAGCGATAGAGACGTATCATTCTCAAATACATATTTCGGATTAACTTTTCATTTCGCTAAATTTCTTCAAAACAATTTTGGTATAGATAAAAACCGAATGAAAATTGTAATTACTTATTATAAACCAGATTCAATTGAAGAGACTAATAAAATAGCTGATCAACTAAAATGCATGGGTCTTAAAAGAGTTAAGGTTTATATGGTGCATAAGCATAAGGGTAAAAAAATAAATCTAAAAGTTCAAGTTTGTTTCAAAGTGCTTTCGCAATTTCTATTAAACATTAGAAACGATATGAAGGATATTCTGAAAGCGTCTCCACCTAATATTAAATCAGCTTATTTAAGAGTATATTCTGCATCCGAAGGTTGTGCTTCCGAAAGTAAAGCTAATGTGAGAGTAATTACCATCACTCAGAAAGACGATAAAGAATTAAGTTATATTAGATCTTTACTAGAAGATGTTGGTATTGGAAATGTTGACGGACCAAGATTTACTGGAACTGGGTTTCAACTTGGAATAACGACACAGAAAGAACTCAACTTTCAAAAAACGGTAGGATTTGGATGTCATGAAGACAAAAATGAAAAATTGAAAAATATGATAAGCCATTATAAGTTAAATAAGTATAGAAAGCCAGATGTGAGAAGATATTCATGTCTGAAGTGAAGAAATCAAAGTTTGATGGAATCTATTTCATAGATGATGAAATAGTAATTGAAAATCTATTTTCTGGATATAACCCATTTAATGACAGAACTTTCAAAATTGATGGCAAAGAATATGTTGAATGGAATCCTAGCAGATCAAAGCTTGCTGCAGCAATTGTTAGAGGTATAACTGATGTCCCTATTAAGATAGATAGTAAAATGGTTTATCTGGGTTGCGCACATGGTTATACAACATTTCATATCGCTAACATAATCAAAAAAGGAATTATATATGGTGTAGAGTTCTCAGAAAGATGTTTTACAGAACTTTTGCCTTTATGTGAGAAATATAAAAACATTATTCCTATTTTGGCAGATGCCCGAAAGCCTGAAGATTATGCTTGGATTGAAAAGGTCGACGCCGTCTACATAGACATAGCTCAGCCAGACGAGATTGAAATATTTATCAGAAATTGCAAAGAGTTCTTGAAAAAAGATGGATATGGCATGATTGCTGTAAAGTCAAGAAGTATTGACATAACCAAAAGTCCTACTATCATATACAAAGAAGCTTTAAAGAGACTGGAAGATGATTTTGAAATAATAGATTGGAAAACTCTAGATCCGTATGAACGAGCTCACGCATTCATCGTTGTAAGGTCTAAGCATTAAGAAATTCTAACAATTTTTCTGGTCCCATTTTCACGACATCTTTATAGTCTGAAGAATAATTAACAGAGATCCATCTATCTATAAGAAAAACTGCAACCTTGTTTTGTTTAGCTAGTTTTGGTACTATATTTTGTTCGGGATGAGTAAGTTTATCAAGAGGTAGATTTTTAAATTCCTTCATTGCATCTGGCAAGAAGAGCATCATACCTGTATTTGCAAAGTGATTATCTATTAGAGGTAGTTCTGGTTTTTCTTTAAAATTTTTTAATTCATAACAACCTTTTACTTTTTCTGCTATTCCAATGCCAAATGGGTTTGCTGTATACCTTGCCATTACCATCACCATAGTCTTGCCCTTTCTTTCAACCTCTTCAGTATAATCTTCTAGCTCCTTTATGTTGATTGGAATTAAGTCATCTGGGTGAGACATTAAATAAGAACTTTCCAAGTCTATTGTCCCGTTGTCAATTCCAAGTTTTACGACGCCGGCTCTCCCTAATGGCAAAGGTTCTATTATAGAAGATGCTGAGATTTTAAATTCTTTCTTTAGATTTTCTATATAATTCTGAACTAATTCATACTGATGCCTTAGAGTGAAGATATATTTCGATATTATTTTAGATTTTAACAAAGGTTGTAAATGGAACCAAAGAAGAGTGCGATCTCCTATAGGTACTAAAGCCTTTGGACCATTGAAAAGTTCCTTTAATCTTGTAGACTCTCCACCAGCATGGATTATTGATTTTATCATATCTAATTTAAGTAAATGAGATTTAAATTTTTTATGCTAATCAAGAAAAATGCAGGGGGCAGGATTTGAACCTGCGAACGGACTAACCGGCAAGATTTCTTCTATCATCTTTTATCAACACTCAATAGCTTGAGTCTTGCCCCTTTGACCATGCTCGGGAACCCCTGCATTTACAAAATTCCAAAAGTCTTCATTCGACCATTTTGTATATCCTTTTAATTTACCTTTCTGTCTGTTATTTATAACTTTTGCACATATATTTAAAACATGATTTTTTTCAAACCCTCTGAATCTCTTACCTTTGTAAATTCTTACGCCATCAATAAAACCACCTATTTTATTAAAATTTAAGATACTTTCTTCTGTTATTGATTGTAAACCATGAACCCCACTATAAACAGAAGAATCTTTTCTAATTTTCATATTAATCTTGAAAGAATTAAATATTCTCTCCCATTCTTCACAAAGCTTTTTATTAGCACAAGCAAAAGCCAAATTATAACGAAAACCACCATCACTTTTTTTCCTTGAAAGTGATATACTTCCTTCTCCACTCATCGCAAGTCTAAGTATAAATCTAGAGGTATTTCTATCATTCAACTCTATAAAATCTAAGGAAACTCTGTTCGATTTTTTATCCAAATTTAGGGAAATCTTTTTTAATTCTGAAAGTATTTTTGTTGATTCTCTTTTCCTCTTAAAATATACTTCTTCTTTTCCTATATGAGAAGGATCAAAGTTAAAAGCAATTTTCATTAATTTTATGAAGATGTTTTTTAAGATTTCATCCTTACTCCAATAAGAAATTTTTACATAAGTATATTTGCCTTGATTTATTGTACTTACACAACCGTCTGTTAACAGCATTATTATGATTAGTTTTTTGCAGTCTTTTTTCGTAAAGTTTAATTTTTCCATAAAAATATATTCTTATCTTATATTTAATGGTTTATTATGGCTACCTCCGCATGTAGAGAAATATTTTTTGAGAGAATATAAATCTCACTATAAATTAAAAATAAGAAAAAGTTGAGAAAAAATAATATATTTATAAATCATAAGGTCTTATTGTCGCTCTTCCATTATCCTTTGCCCTCTTTGCAGCTTCCTTCAACACCTCTTCGACCTTCTTATCCAAAGCTTTATAGAAATCTCCTGAGAATCTCATTCCTTTAATAGCTGCCTTCACTTTTGATCTTACAATCAAACTCATCTAATCACCTCTAAATACTACTTTTTACATCTTAAAAAGATTATGCCCTCTCTAGGATTCGGGAACTCGGTTGTCATACCCCCTTGATTTTAAGTGTCTAAGATGATTCTCTGCCTAAAAATATAAAGGCATTTCTGATAGTTTAATAACTACTATATAGTAAATATTTAAATATACTCTTCTAATGATAAATAGTGATAGAATGAAAAAAGACATTGATAAAACGTTATCCGAAACTGTTAAAAAACCTATTAATCCTGAAGATTTTGAGATAGGCAATTCTACCATTGAAGAAATAAGAGAAGAAGCCAAGAAAAGATATCAAAAAAGGTATCCTGGTTGGACGTATGTTCCTGGTGCAGGGAATCCTAATGAGATTGGTAGAGGAGGTTATGGATTGTGGGCTGTAAAAATTGACAGGGCAGCAAAAGGATGCTTAGGTGACGAGTTGAGGGAAAAATACCAAATAATAGATGTTGATGGTAAACCTATGGCTAAAAATTATGATGATGTTGTTAAGATAAAAAAAGAAGCAGAAGATTTCATAAAAAATAAAGATGATAAAGCTATGAAATCTTTTTTGAGATTACATAATCTTGTTGTGCCTGAAGAAGTCAGCCACTCTTTAGGTTTAAGAAGAAAGAAACAAAGTACTCATTATCAATTCTTCAAAGATTTTGTTGCATTAGAACCTAAGATTAACGCTATATATATCGATTGAGATATTTCCTCCATACGTCATTCTACCTCCCGAACGTATGTATAGAACACCTACAAAATGGGCATAAGTAAAAAAGTTTTATGCCCCCGACGGGATTTGGACCCATATTCCGAGCTTTCCTCATTCATCTTTTATCATATCCTTCGATAAATTCGAAGGGCTCGTGTCCTTAACCGGGTTAGACGACAGGGGCATGTAAGAATTGTTATTTTCGAACCAATATAAATACTTTGAATGGGCTCACCCAGAATCGGACTGGGTTCTCAGTTATTTTAATTAAGATGGACCCGCCCAGAATTGAACTGGGCTCTTCACCGTGTGAGGGTGACGTCCTTTATCGAGATTTTACCGATAGACTACGAGTCCATCTATACGGAAGTTTTATATGTTGATATTTTAGCAAGTCAAGGTCTTTAATCTTAATTAGTCTATTGTTTTCATCATACTCTTTAAATCTTACAACATTTTTTAGGTTTGAAGAACGGACTTCTTTCATATACCTTAATATATTTTTCTTTCTCCTAGTTCCGAGCTCTCTATTATAACTGAAAGATATTAAGTTAAGTTTTCTCATAACTTCTTTCACTTGATTAAAAAGTATTGGGTTATGAGAGGTAAATCTAATGCAAAAAGCATCTCCATCTTTGCCTATATAGCCATCCGTATCTACAAGCCCTCTTATACAACCTTTTAGCATATGTCTATTTTCTAACAATCTCTCAGGTAGATGAGCTTTATTAATGACTTTATCTCCATAAGGTAATCCCCACTTTTCATGTAAGTATTCACATAATCTTACAGAAAATATAGTTACATAAATCACATTCTTATTAAAATAGACCGACGACTTAACCTTGAAAAGTTCCCAAATTAATTTCGGTATATATTTTTTAAAATAAGGTAAATCTGTTGTAGCATCACCAGAAAGCCTAACAAAATGCTTAGTGAGAGTTCCATCACCTAAAACAATACCGATGAACTCTCCTAGACTTTCATTTTCTTTAGGAATTTTAATTAGTTTTATTTGACTTCTGAAAAATGGATTTTTATAGGCTGCTGTTCTTCTCCATTCAGAAAACTTTTCCTTTCCATATTTTCTATATAGGCTTCTTATACCTAGTTTACCTCCTTTAACAGCACCCCAATTAGAAGGGATAATTTGTTTTGAATGAAGTTTAGAAATTTCAGATTTTTCAGAAACCAAGTTAAAAATATCAGAAGGAATAGAAAGTAAACCATATTTGTATTTCTTATAAGTATAATAAGGAACTTTCAAGAATGTTTCTGGTTTGATTTTAATGTTTTTCTCAAACCTTTTAAAGAGTTGCAATCTTTCTTGTTTCTCTAACAAAATCCTAAAACTTTCCATAGTTTATTGATTATACTTTCTAAGTTAAATAATCATACCATTAGACCATGAGCCCAATATTACATCTAATTCGGCAACTTTGTTTTTCCAGTGTTAACAATCAAATATTTTTTATTCTTTGGTAAAGATTTTCTCATTTGTAACATTAAAGCAAGTCCTGCAATTCCAGATGGTTCGCAATTAATTCCTTGTGATTCTGCTATTTTCATTGCTTTGTCGAGGTACTTTTCTTTTAATATGTAAATGCCTGTTCTTGAACCACAAAATCCAGATAATTTATAGAATCTCAACCACTCATCGTCTATTCTTAAAAACGGCAGATAATATGCATAAAGTTTGTCTGCTTTTGATTTAGGATTTTTGGTGGTTGCACCCATGAAATTACAATTTCTTAATATATTTATATTGCCATGAAATCTAGGATCATGTTTTTTACGTTCTACTTCTGTTTTATTTACTTCAAGAACTTTTGAGAATAGAATTCCTGTTCCAAAAGGAATAAAACAGTAATCTGGAGAGTTGTTAAGTATTTCATAACTCATCCAATCATAATTTCCAATTTCTAAAGTAACACCTTCATTTGAAGTTAAGTCAAATCCATTTCTATTTTTTGTAAGTGAAAGAATCTCATGAGCATTAAGTGGTTTTTTACCTAGGTCAGTTACAAATATTTCACAGTGAGAATTTTTAATAGCATTGTAAATTTTGGGGTCTAAATTCTTATCTACTAAAACTTTTAGACAAGGCAATCCATAATCCCTTAACATTCTGCCTATAGCAATTGCCGCAGACCCAGAGGAAATTATGGAAAATATCGGTAGAGGTCCTTTTTGTTGACCTCTCTTCTTTGCTAATAAAAAATTTCTATAAAGGATAACCACTTCCCAAGCTAAGCGGTCTTTGTGAGTTCCACTATATCGATTTATACTATCATCTTTAAGCCAGACATTAAAAAATCCTGGAACTTTGATTTCAAATGTTGGTGTAGCTGGAAATCTTGGATTATATGGAGGGAATTCTGGCTTTCTTGGGTCGTTTTCAGAAGGGACTTTAATTTTTCGTAAAATTTTCTCTTCTTCTTTTGTTAGCATAATAATTATTCAGAAGATTAGATTAAAAAAGGAACGCTGAGACTGAAAAAATGAACAATTCGCCTAAAAATACTCTATTAGATACCGCTCTTTAATAATATTTCTAAATAGCCTTTGATTTTTTGTAAGACTTGCATTACTCTTATTGGTTCGATTTTTTATTTCTATAAAGAATATTTCACCGTTTCTTATCCCGATTCTATCGCATATTTCATTTGGCTTGAATAAAATATCATAAGAATTCTTAATTCTTTCTGCAACTATATTTTCATAAAATCTACTTTTTCTTCCCATTTCGGCAAAAGATGCTTTTGTTCTTTTCTCATTATATTTTTTTAACCTTTCTAAATGCTTCTTTTGAAAATCTGGATTATTCCATCTATTTTTCATTGCTTCGCTTAATTTAGAATTTCTGATATCACTTTGTTTTGAACCGCCCTTAGATCCTTCTATCTTAGGATTTTGATCTTTCCCAAAAGTCATAATAGGCATTAAAAAAATGCCTACATAAGCTTTTAGTACTTCTATTAGTATTAAAAAAGGCGCTGAGGTTGGGAATTTCAGAGCTTTTATAGCTCATTTGAACCCAAAAGAGCTTTCGCTCACTAGCTTACTGCAGTGGAGTCATCTCGTTAACTATTAGTTCAAGCTTTTTCCTTTTCTTAGGATGGTTAAAACCGATACATTTTGCAAAGTTAAAAATTGAATCCTTACGTCCTATATCTAGCTCGAGCACATTTCTTTTTGATGGCTTATACACATTTGATTTTATTCCAAAATCTAACAGCATTTTTCTTATTTGCATAATACCGAAAGCATTTTCTGAATAGAGTTTTATTTTTCTAGGTTCTGTAACACTACCTTCATCATCAAAAAATGCTCTCAAATATGCTATTTTGCATTTTTTCGAAGCTTTCAGGACTTCATCTGGAACTTTCCAATTTTTCAATGGAAACTTCATCAATTCTGAAACTATTTTCTTGTCTCCTGTTCCTGTTATTGTTGCTGTTTTTCTTTTGGTAGGCTTCCAAGCTTCTTTTTTGAAAATTGCTTTTATCATTTCTCTAAATTCCATTATTAGAGAGTCGGAAGTATTGTAATATTGGATTTCAAAACGTCCATCATCCTTCCTATGTCTAACACATCCATCAGCTTGGATATGTGCTATCGTTCTTGCCATATTTTCATTCATTTTGCTCCCCTCTAGCAGGCTAGCACCATGCCAGATTCGGTCACCTCAGCATATTTAAAATTTTCGTTAAACTTTATATATCTACGACTTAATTTATTAATATCAATTTAGGAGGATTTTTATGCCTGTTACAGTAAAAAATATCTCTGAGGTATTTGGAAAGGATGTTTTTACAAACAGAGGATCTTTCTGCGGGAAGGTAGAGGATATAGACATAAGCTTATCAAAGTTCAGGGTAAGCTCTGTTAGGGTAGAAACAGCAAGAGGTTCATTCTTAGGAGAGGTTCTTGGAGGTAAAAAAGGAGTAATTGTTCCTTATCAGCTTGTAGAAAGCATCGGTGATGTAGTAATAATAAAGCATGTAGTACCAACGGTACCAGAAACTCAATCTCCTACAGAAGAAACACCAACTATTCGAGAGTTTTAATAATTTCAGCTAAAGAAGAATAAACAAGTTTTCCAGCTATTGAAGCATAAGTTAGATTTTCTGATGGAACGAATTCCACAAAGTCTATTGCTATTAGATTTTTAGCCAAAATCTTTATTCCATCTACAACCTGATTAAACGATAATCCATTAGGTTCAGGATAAGCAACAGCTGGCATCAAAGAAGGGTCTAAAACATCAAAGTCTATTGAAAGGTATACAGGCTCGTTAATCTTCTTGAAATTATCAATGGTTGATATATTTATCTGGTTTTTCTTCATAAACTCTGATTCCTCTTTAGAAACTGTCCTAACACCATAAAGCATGATTTTAAAACCGTTTTCAAATATTTTCCTTGTCACGGATTTTGAATTTAGCTCCTTTCCATCGCAGTTTGGATGAGCATCAAAGCTAACGAATATCTTCGGTTTCAAAGCCTTAACGGCCGGCAAGGTTATGGAATGGTCTCCACCGAGTATTATCGGAAATGATTTTGAAGCGATTTTCTCCTTTAACTGCTTTTCTATATCATCATAATTCTGTGGAATTATGTTCCCGAAATCCTTTAGCTGATGATCTCGCAAGTCTATTCCATCCAAGAATGTCTCTATGTTTAGAAAAGCATTCCTAATCTCGTACGGAGCCTTGTCAGAACCTCTTCTAAACTGCTTCCTATCTAGACAGACTCCAATCATTGAGAATTGCATAAACAATTTTTAAACATTAATATTTAAAAGATTAACGGCTGAAATGATTTAAATAAGAAATACTATAAATTAAATGTGATTTTATGGCATTATTCAAGCTATTTAAATCTAAGAAAAAAACTGTTTCTAGAAAGAGGATAAAAAAGCCTAAGTCAAAGCCTAGAATAAAGCCTAAAAAACACAAAATTGCTAGAAAGGTTACAGTCAAAAAAGCTCCAAAAATGCCGATTAAAAGAGAGGTAAAATTAGAATTTAAGAAAATGCCAGATGAAAAGGCATATGAATTACTAAAGAGATATAGAATACCTTTGCCTGAATATGCATTTTGTAAAAAAGAAGAAGAATTAAAAATTGCCCTAAAGAAAATAGGATTCCCCTGTGTTATGAAAATCTCTGGAAATATAATCCATAAAACTAACGTAAATGGAGTTAAATTAAATATAAACAGTGAAGCTGAAGCACTAATTACCTTTAAAGAATTAATGAAAATAAAGGGTTGTGAAAAGGTTTTGGTTCAAAAAATGTTAATTGATGGTTATGAAATAATAGTAGGCGGCAAAAAGGATCCTCAATTTAACAAAGTAATAGCCCTAGGAGCTGGTGGGATTCTAACAGAATTTATGAAGGATGTTAGCTTCAGAATTTCTCCGTTAAGTAGGGGGGATGCTGAACAGATGATAAGAGAGGTAAAGTTTTCAGATTTAATAACAAAGGGATTTAGAGGACAAAAACCTGCTGATATTAATTCAATAGTAGAGGTAATTCTTTCAGTATCCAAAATGATGGAAAGTAACCCTAAGATAAAAGAATTAGACATAAACCCACTGTTTGCAACGCCTACAAAAGCTGTTGCCATAGATGTTAGAATAATTTTGGATTAATTTTAAAGAAGAGAAAAACAAAAAGCATTAGTATCTTTCACTGGGATGCCACACAAAGTCTTCAGAAAAAATATTTTGTTCAGTTTCAAAATTTTCTCCACAATCTTCACAAAAAAATTCAGTTTCTTCCACACTCACTTCGATTTCTTTTTTGCATTTTGGGCAAGAAATTAATTTTGTATTTTTCAACTCATCAAAAAAAGCTTTTTGCATAGATAAAAATGTGACTTACAAATATTTATCCTTTACTTTAACCTAGAGACAATAAAAAATCAGAGATATTAGGGTTAAAATGCAAGTAAAAATAGTCGTTTTAAAATATAAGTTTTTATAGTTTGAGCTTATAATAATTTCTAGGTGAAAATATGGTAGAAAAAAAGCTAGTAGGTAAAATAGTTCATTTCTATCCAAAAATATCCGTTGCAGTTGTAGACCTAGAAGACATGCTTAAAGTTGGTGATAGAATTTCAATAGAAAAGGAATCAGGTTCTTTCGAACAAGTCGTAGAATCTATACAGATAGAACACCAAAACATTAACGAAGCTGGAAAAGGTCAATCTATAGGTTTGAAAGTTATTGACAGAACCAGAGAGGGCGCCAAAGTCTTTAAAGTAATAGAATAATAATAAATAGAAAAAGGCATATAATAGTTTGCATGAATTTGGATAAATTCTTTAATCCCAAGTCAATAGCAGTCATTGGTGCCAGCAGAACCCCTGGAAAGATAGGATATACTATATTAGAAAACCTTAAAATATCCTTTAAAGGAAATCTATACCCTATAAATCCTAATACTGGAGAAATATTAGGTTTAATGGCTTATTCTTCTGTATTAGATATTAAAGAACCTATTGAATTAGCTGTAATAGCAGTCCCAGCTGAAATGGTTAAATCTGTGCTTTCTGAATGTGTTAAAAAGAAAATAAGTCATATTGTAATAATATCTTCTGGTTTTTCTGAAATAGGAGAAAAAGAAAGAGAATTAGAGCTCATGAAGATTAAAAAAGACGCTTTTAGGGTTATCGGACCAAATTGTTTGGGAATCTATAAAAAGGATTTAGATATGATATTCTTGCCAAGAAACCGTTTAAAGAGACCTCCAGACGGATCAATCTCTTTTATAACTCAATCGGGTGCATTCGGCTCTATTCTCCTAGATATAATGTCAAATGATGGTGTAGGGGTTTCTAAGTTCATCTCAATAGGTAACAAGATAGATGTAGATGAAATAGAGCTTATTAAGTATTTAGAAAACGATTTATCGACCCGTTGTATTGCTATCTATCTAGAATCTGTTAAAAATGGAGAAGAATTTATAAAAGTAGCTAAAAAAGTTTCAAAATCAAAGCCTATAGTTGCCTTCAAGGCTGGAAAGACAGATAAAGGAAACGAGGCAGTAGTATCTCATACAGGGTCGTTAGCCGGTTCTTCTGCCATCTATTCCGCAGCATTCAAACAAGCAGGAATTATAGAGGCAGAGACGTCTGAAGAAATATTTGACTTTGCAAAGGTTTTAGCCAATCAACCTATTTTAAAAAACAATAAAATAGCAATAGTAACAGATGGCGGAGGTTTTGGTATAGTAGCTACTGATACCGCCATTCAACTAGGATTGGAAGTACCTAGTTTGTCTGATAGTTCTTTAAAGGCTTTGAAAAGTTTCTTGCCAAAATATGCCTCTATGAAAAATCCAATTGATCTCACAGGAGATGCTACAGTAGAAAGATATCAGAAAACTTTAGAGGTTGTTTTGAAGGATAATAACATTTCTGGAGTTGCTTGTATAGCACTTATGCAACTGCCAACTTTATCAGACGAAATAGTTGATGCTATAAGGGATTGCAAGGTTTTTGGAAAGCCAATAACAGTATGCTCAGCTGGTAGTCAATACGTTCTAGAAAGAAACAGAAAGTTAGAGTCGTTTGGAATCCCTGCTTATCCAACTCCTGAAAGAGCAGTCAAGGCTTTATACGCTTTGTATGAATATGGAAATATTCTGAAAGTAGAACATGTTGAAAAAAAGCCTGAAGAGAAAGTTGAGAAGAAATCTAAAAAGAAAAAATAATTTTCACTTTACCACTGTTTGAAGTAACAAATCAATTTGCTATATTATTTCTTAACAAATCATTATGAACAAAAAATACTTCGTATTAGCAGGTTTAATGACTTTAGGAGTATTAGCAGCAGCTGTTATCTCTAGTTATGGAACAATAACAGGTTATACAACAGTGGAGCAAGCAATAAAACTAGATATAATGGGATCCTCGAACGATGTAAATTACACCTTAAATGTAAAACAGGGTGAAACAGCATATTCCCCTCAGATAAAAATAGACAATTCTGCGAATGCTTCTATAAACGTAGATGTAATAGCAGAAATTCTACCTGAAAGCGCTGGAAATGAAAGTGATGTAAATTTGTCTATAGTGAATGAATTTAAAAATGAAACCTTGTCAAATCCAATATTAGTAACTACAACAGATTTCAGGTTTTATTTAAAACAAGAATTCAGCCAAGCAGCGTCCATTGGCAATTATTCATTTAGAATAACAGTTGTTCCAGCTTAAACTTTGAAACCTTTAGTTTTGTAAGCCTTGCAGAAACTTGAAAATGGACAATTTTTTGAATCTTTTATACATAAAGGATTCACAGGCTTACATATTTCTTTTCCACATTTACCACCATTAGTGGTAAAAAGTTTTCTTGTACAAGTGAAGGGACTCTATTTACATGAGTAAAGACGAGTTTTATTTGGAAGACATAGCAAATAAAAGAAACTTCTACTTGCAGCTTGAACCAGAATTTTTAAAGAATATATTATTGGAAGTTGCTAACACAAAACCTCCATATAAAGACAGACAACTTGCAGAAATGTTGGGATTAAAGATTAATCTTCACAAGGGAATATCTACTTCTATCCGTCAATGGTTTCAGAACAAAAGATCAATACCTAGTTCTAAGATCGGAATTATCCTCAAACTAAACAAAAA
>Ga0172362_10002069_pt1 | contig 17396 bp, 16 predicted proteins | sample LakKivs1_kivu2a2_FD_114534 | JGI IMG/M metagenome (GOLD analysis project Ga0172362, IMG submission 114534) | Sediment microbial communities from Lake Kivu, Rwanda - Sediment s1_kivu2a2 | ecosystem: Environmental > Aquatic > Freshwater > Lake > Sediment | place: Rwanda: Western Province, Lake...
AAAGAAAAGGTCTGTTCCGCCTGCAACCGACGACTCCCTGCATCAGAATTTAACAAAAGCCTTCACCGACCGGACGGCCTCGACATTCACTGTAAATCATGCCATAATAAAAAACACAAGGAATATCTTTCAAAACCAGAGAATCGCAAGAGGATAAAGGAATGGAACAGCAATTACCGCAAGCGACCGGATGTTCGTGAAAAAACTAGGAAGCGTACACGAGAGTACGCCCAACGACCTAATAGAAGAGCGATACGTCTAGCCTATACGAAACAACATCGTGCGAAACCTGAGGTACAACGCCAAAGACAACAATACGCAAAGGAATATTACCTGCGGAAAAAGAAGAATAAAGAACAAACTCAACAAAAATAGTGTTTTCTCCGATTTGTTTCTAATGTCAGCAAGACCTAATGGGGTGATAAAATTAAGAGAAAAGAAAAACGAAATGAAAAAGAAAGAAAAAATATTGAATCTCCCAGAGACCCTAGACTATTAGATAAAATGCTACGATATGAAGAACGTTATTTCAAGGATATGACATTGAACATAAAAGAAATTCAAAGTCTTTTTATGTGTTATCAGATGGATGATAAAGGAAAATGGGTAAAAGGTTCCTTTGGAGAAATACCTCTCATATCTTTAGGATATTGGAATATTAAAGAAAAAAAGTTACGTAACTGTGAGGGACTTTGCAATTCTAAAGATTTAGAAATTTTAATAAAATCAGGACAGACCAAAAAAGAACTGAATTTAACGCTATTGCATGAAATGATCCACGCATATGAAGATGAATTGGAACATGCAGAGGGTCCAGGTAAAAGACTAAAGGAAATACTGCTTTTATTTTTGTATAAAAAAATTGGAAAACAGATAGGTTATAAAAAAGCAGATGACCTATTGAAGGTAATAACATCAAGTTTCCACTGGTACGATATCCATGGACATTCCATTCTATTTGCTTTAAAATCTCTTGAATTAGATATCCGTTTACATCTTCCTTATGGCACTATTTTTGCTTATGGAAGAACCGATTATTTTCCACCTATTAAAGATCACTAAAAAAGCAATCCCGCAGGGGGCTCTATTGGTATGGGTTCAAATCCCATCCCCCACCTAATTATATCTAAAGACAGAGTTATATGATAACAAATAATGTTTTAAGACATAATCTTATCTTATTCTACAGAAGGGAATCATAATGAATGAAAACTACAAATGCTGTTTAAAATGTGGAAATCTCTTCAAGTGTGTTCACACAAGAAACAATACTATGCCTGCTGATCTCTGTAATAGCTACAACGAAGTATATAGAAAAGAACTAGAATGTTGGAGTTATTGGCCGTAAGTCATTATGAAAAAGTAAGAGCGGCCACCGGCCTGCTCTTTCAATATTTTTCTTCACCATCAAGGACGACTTTGATAGTGATCTCTCCTAAAAGAAGCGCTTTTAGGCGAGCTCAAAGGGTTCTTTTACGGCCTACACCCAGCATTTATTCGGCCTAGGCCGAAATAAAAAAAACAGTTAAATCTGTTCACAAATAAGATTTCAAAGCAGCTTCCTCAGATTATGAGTAAATAGGATTTATATATGTGAATTCCTAAGTCCCGACGGGCATATATTTGTTAAGGGTTGACTGCCTTTTATAGGCTGTTTACCAGTTGAAAAATATAATATCTTTGTTATTTCTTATTTTTCTCTTCCTCTTGCATGGAATCCATAAAAGCTTGTATCCCCATAAAGACACCAGCGCCGAACATCTCTTTCGACAGATCTTTCTTTGATAACTCTTTGAGGTCTTCTTTTTTCTCCGACCAGATTTTTGGAAATGCTTCGTTGACCATCATGGTCGCAAATTTATCCGCGATCTCATCGGTAACATTCTCTAAAGGCATATCGACATGCACGTTTTTTCTTTCTTCGTCTGTAAATTTATTGTACATCTTTGGATCTTGAAAACATGTGTAGCACAGGTGTTTCTTTGATGTTTTCAGCATTTCCTTCGGGCATTCGATATCTTTTCCGCAGCAATCACATTTCACCTTGACGATGGTGCTATCTGTGAAATCTTTCATTTGTTCGCCTCCTTGTTTTACAATCGTATAAGCATCAGTTCTTTTAAAAACGTGACGGCAGAAAACACTCTGTTGAATCATTTTTGATATTTTATGAAAAAGGATTTTTAAAGGTCATTTCTTGGTAGTGTTTTTCTTTAAGAACTCGATTACATCAGCAAAGACTATCTTAATATCTGGGAGGTCTTTCAACTGATGTTTTAGAGAGTTGTTCCATGCGTTCTGAAATTTTGTTTTTCTAGAGATGACGTCGTTTATATCTATCATTAGATGTTTGAATTCACATTTCTTCTGAAATAAGACCGAATCCAAAGTCGTTTTTTTACTGAGGTACCAAATATCATAGAGATCTCGTGGTCGTGTACGTTCAAAAAGTGCTCTAGTTTTTTCCGCGAACATTTCTTCCAATGAATACACTGTTGTTTTTATGTTAAGTTCATCGGAATATGTTTGAAGAACGGTTTTCTGTTGTAATGGTGTCATAATATGTTCGTTTTCTTTTTTTGTGATGTCTAGTTTGATTTTTAAGGGGCTACCGGTTTTCCTGAGAATTCCAAAGTAGATGACGAAGAGATAGCCGTTTTCTACCTCATCTGCATGTATACTCTCTGAAAAGTTAATGCCTGATTCGTTATTCACTTTGTCAATAGTATTCGTGATTTTATCTTTCATTTTCTCCAGGGTTATCCGTTTGATGGCTGTAAAATCAAGATCGTCTGAGAATCGATAGCTTTTAAAGTAGCACTTTTGTAATCCTGTTCCTCCTTTCAATGCCATCTGAGGGAGATAAGCAAGCAGCCAGTTTTGTGTATAATCTCGTTCAATCGTACTGGTTGGTAATCCATAGGTGCGCGCGAGCGCTTTGATTTCGTTCTCAGGAATCATTCCAATACCTCCACATCTTCATTTATTATTAGTTTCCATTTTGCATTGGTGGTGGTGGTTGTTGGTTGCGTTGGATCAAGCATCAGGTAATTTCTTGTCTGTATAGCGGAAAGGGATAGTGGTATTCCTAGGGTGTCGCAGAGATATCCTAGTCTTCTGATGACGCCGGTGTTGTTTATTTTTTGTGCGTATCTAATAAGTTTTTTTGTATCGTACTGTTTTGTTCGGAGTGCTTTTGCTGTTTCGATGATGCCACCGCTGTAGTGTGGTTTGTCGAGACAGTCGATGATGGTTTTTTCTTTATCAGTGATCGTTACCTTCATGTCTTCAAACCAGACGTTTTCGGTACCAAATATTTTTTCTTTTTTTATGCGAATGATTTTGTATGATATTCCAAATATGGTGATGTCTTGTTTTTTCTTTCGAGCGGTGGTTTGAATGAAAACAGTGCGGGGGATTTGTTCGGTATATCCGTGGTAGTGAAGAGCGGACCAGTACGCGATAATGCAGGGGTGTACGACGTTGGTTCCAAGGGCGAATTCGTGGAGGGTGTATTTTCCTTTTGTTGCTCCGAGGGGGATAATCATGTATTTTCCTTTTTCTATACGTTCGATTTGTCCTTGTTTTTCTAAGCGGGAGAGGATTACTTTAAGGACTCCTTTTTTAACCGAGCTTATTTTTTCTGCATCTTCTATTGTGAATGTCTTGTTTTTCGCGAGTTTTTCAAGCAACATGTTTCTCATTTGTATGCACCATGGTTAACATTATTGTTAACTTTGGTGTATATGATTGAGAATATTTAAGGGTTCCGATGTTCATTTCGACTTGAATATTTTAATAGTAAATTCAAGTCTCCTTCCTGCAGGAACATGCAATATTAAAAAAAAATAACTACTCATTTGATGTTTATAAAAAGAACATGATTTATTGAATAATATTTTTTGTTTGTCTTCATCAAACAGGTTAAACTATTTTTTGAGTAAAAGAAGGGGCCCCGCCCCGTTCTTTCATTCATTTTTTTTCCTCACCATCAAGGACGACGTTTCGATGGCGATCTCTCCTAAAAGATGAGCTTTTAGGCGAGCTCAAAGGTTCCGATTACGGCCTACACCCAGCGACTTATAATTTATCTTTTGGGAGAATCATCTACTGTGTCCATTCTTTTTATAGTATTCAAATCTAAAGAGATAAGAAAATCCAGACTCAAGGGCCGGTAATTCAATAACTCTGCACTTACATTGATTGTCTTCTTTTCCCCATTTATAAAAGGGTAGTTTTTCAAATCATTATTATGCTTATGCCCGTGGATAATCCATCCATCCCAACTAATTGGTAAATTATCTGGATCGTGCACTAGAAGAAATTTATAATTTTTGTATCTTAATATTTCATATTTATTCGAATTTTTAACACTTGCTTCATGATTTCCTCGAATAAAATGAATGTCTCCACTAAGTTTAGTTAACCAATAATTAGCAGGCCGTGAACCTCTTCCAAATGATAAATCTCCCAAGAAATATATCGTATTATTTCGAACAACATTATTCCAATTATTGACTAAAACATTGTTCATTTCATCGACATTAAAATACAAGAAAGGTCTTGCGCAATATCGTATAATATTTGCATGATCTAAATGAAGATCACTGATTAAATAAGGTGTCCGTTTGTTGTCTCTGCAATTTTCCATATTTTTTTTAATTCGAAATAATCTTAGAGTTTTTTGCCATTCTCGTTTATTCAATGCTTCTGGTCGGGATAAAAATCTTTTTTGAAGAAAATCATATTCACAAATTATTTTTGATTGATTATTCAAGAAAGTTATTCGTAATGCATACATCGGTAAGTAAAAATATCGCATAGAATATTTTTCCGTGCTTGAGAAGAAAGACATTATTTTTTGAAATAATGTTTTTGAATCAGATACATACGACCATATTCTTTTAAATTCTGATTCGGATAATTTATAGGCTAATGTGGAATGATACAAAAAATTTTCATTTTTATCATACGATTTTGTTAGCGGAACAATCTCCAGTAATTTTTCTGCAAGTTCCTTTCTAAAATTTATAAGTCCGTCAGATGGTACAATATTAAAATATATTACCTTTCCATTTTGGCCATTTATCCAATCAAATCCATCAATTAAATAGGGTAAGTAAGAATATTTTTTTCCAATTGATTCAATAATATTTTTTATTATTTGAATTTGATTAGATGTAGCTGAAAAACCACCATATAATGTAATATGGGGGACTCTATGAATTTTACGAGAAGAAATTTTAGATTTGTTTTTAATAACCTTAATAGAATTGATTAATTTGTTTTTACCCGGGCCGATACGGATTTCTATTAGCATTCCATCTTATCATATTCTAATTTAGTTAAAAATTGTTTCTTCTGTCCTAGATTTTTATAAAAAATCATGTTTTTCTCCTGTTGCAAAGAGGCTTACGGCCTACACCCAGCACATTAAAATAGTAGTTAATATCTTTTCATCATCACGAAATAAGAATCATACGTTTTTTTTGCTTGTTTTAACATTAGTTGATAATAGTTCTTTTTTGTCTTTCTTTGTAAACCTTTTGCTATTGCATTATAATATGCTCTACTATTTTTTGCATAAATAATTATAGGAAAATATCCTCGATCCATGAGAATTTTATTCATTATCAATCGACCAGTTCTCCCATTAGCATCTAAAAAAGGATGTATGTTTTCATATCGAAGATGGAAATCATAAGCTAATAGTAATGGATACATTGTTTTTCTATTATCTCTATAATATTGAAGAAGATCAACCATGGCATTTTCTACATCCTCAGGAGGAATAGTAGATTGATTATTTACTACATTTTCTACTGCTTTAAATCCACGAGGGTAGGATTCTCCTCCAGACATTGTTAAATTTTTAGTAAGAATATAATACAATCTTTTAATAGAAGGTATGTTAAATTTAAAACCACTTTGCAGGTATCTCATTGCTTCAATTGAATTGTATACTTCTTTAATTTCATTTCTATTTTTGTATCGAGAATTCCCAGTTTCAATAATTTTTTTTACTTCTTTGGCAGGAATTTTTGAACCTTCGATATTATTAGAATTAAAAATGAATTCTTTTGCGAATTCTACAAGAATAACCTCTTTAATGTCTTTCATTTCAAAGATATTGTTAATCTCGATAGATTTCAGTTCAATATAATCTAACAGATTCTTGTTATATACTAAATCCATTTTATCTAAAAAAGATTTTCTTATATCGAACTCTTTTCTAGATATTTTATTATAATTTTTTTTTAGATAATCTTGAACGGTTACTGTAGAAATATTCTTCCCAATATGTTCTTTAATCCTATAATTTTTTCCCATGAAAGAAAATTTTTTTACAAACGAAATATATTCAATATCGTTAACTTTTTTTATTTCAATATATGACATTAGTAGAGAGTATGTATTACAAGTTTATATATTTTTACCATTTGGGCAGCAAAATTAACCTTTTTTTTTACTAATTAGGCATAAAAACTATTATACAAATGAATGAAAAAAGTATATATTTTCTGTTTTTTCTGTCTTCAATTTTCCTAAAAAAATTATGTTTTTCTCCTGTTGCATAGATGCTTACAACCTACACCCAGCACCCTAACAGGAGAAAAAAATGGTTATATTGGCCCTAAGTCTTTTTTGCCGTTAAATTAATGGTCAAGATCCCTTCCCCTGCATAATTTATTTTTTTTCACTAAGAAATCGTCCTATTCTCTCCCAACGTTATTTGAACACTCCAATGTTCATAGGTTGCATTATCGTCTAAACCAAGAATATCATAAGTCGCATGATGATAAAGAGAACTGCTGGTTTCACACCATGTCACAAGAGTAATGGTTTGCCCGGCACTGAGGCTAAGATTTGAAAGAGGATATGCACCGATTACGTAATCATATCCTAGGCCAGCAATCATGTAAGTGCCTATATTTTCATTTACACGGTATCTCAATTCCTCAGGGTTTTCAATCCCAGTTGGACCACATTTAAATCCATGAAAAAAGTGATAGTTCGTATTTGTCCTATATCCCAAACCTACCGTATCTTCTGCCCCTGCGTCAGATAGAACTCCAGTAGAAGTGTTGTTGTCAGTATCTATGCCAGTATTGCAAGTAATATCCTTTATATGATCCCCATTGATTGTTGGCCAGTTGCTGTCATTGTCTGGCCAGGTTCCATTGAACCAATACCTAATGTATAAGTAATTACTGTCTAAACCGACGTCTACTTCTGTTATGTCGGCAAAGCCGATGGGGCATATACCTGGGTTGTCTTCTTCACGCCCTGTTATAATAAAATCGTCAAGTTTGTCAATTATTTTCGTCCCATTTGACAAAGCGGTCAATGCAAGTTCATAGAGTCCGGGTAAACTTGGCCTATTGGATGTCTTATTATCTTCTGAAGTCGTCGACTGAGTTGGTGTTTGCAGCATCTCATGCGTCGTTTCATTTGCTTTTATGTTTACAGTTATATGGTATGTTGCTTCTTTGTTTGTAGCGTAGTATTGAGTGGCTGAGAGGCATAACACATAATTACCCCCCTCTAAATCACTAAAAAGTATTATCCCCGTTGAATTTGTTGATTTTTTTGCGGTTGTTTTAGCAGATTCTGTCCAATCAGGATTGCCACAAAAGTTTTCTTCAGTCCAAAGCCAAACTTCAGCACATGAAACACTATTGCCATTCCTATCTACTACTTCGACTTCTAAAGAACCAAGCTGTGTATCTGGTTCACCGGTGGAAGTATTATTATTTGTTTCACCATTAGAATTATTATTTGGACTATTGGAGGTATTATTATTTTTTTCCGAGCATCCACTAAAAATGATAGTCAGTAATAAAACAGTGAATATTATGCTTAATAATTTCTTCTGCATCCTCTTTCCTTGATTCAAAATAGATTAATTATTCATAAATCTACCCTTTTTATATCAACAGGATAAACTTTTAATTTTATTACTAAACTGGTATTCGACTTCCTATCCAGTGCTAAAATTATTTTGCAGTATAGACATTTAAGAATTAACAGATATGCCTACACCCAGCACATTATGTCTTCTTTTTCTCGTTTAAGTATTCAATTGATAAAATTCCGATATTTACGTCTTCTCTCCTTATTGAAAAGTATTGACTTTTATATTATTGGGTTTCTCAATGGCAGGGGATCTCGATTAATACCCCCGGGAATTTTATACATACCAAAGCCGTTAAAATCAGACCAATAGTTCATAAGATATAGATTGAAACCCGAGTCATAGCTACTATTCGTATTCTCAATAAGATTATTAAAGAAAAACTGGTTAAAATTATTACCAACTTTCTTTCCACCCTCAACAAAAATCCCTCCTTTGATATTATAAGAAATTTCATTGTAATAGATTTGATTTGCTCGATTACGAGAAAGAATTCCTCCAGATATATAAATCCCAAATTTACTATTATTACTAATCATATTGTAAGAGATAATATTTTTTTTATTTTTACCGTAAGTTCCCCCAATCATAGTGATACCATTACCATTATTGTTTGATATAGAATTGTTTTCAATTTTGTTGTTTTGTACCCTATAAATTATTTCGATACCATCCTTGTTATTGGACTCGATAGTATTTTTTTTAATTATATTTCCCTGACAATATTGTATCTGTATACCATTTCCTTTGTTGAAGATGATCGAATTATTCTCGATGAAATTGCTATTGGATGAACAAAAGATGCCGTCCCACCCATTATCTGAGATGATATTGTTCTTAATGGTATTTTGTGTTCCGCCCCAGAGGCCAGCTCGTGAATTATTCAAAATATTATTCTGTTCAAACATACAACCATTTGCATGGGATAAATCAAGACCCAATGAATTGTATATTATAATATTTCTATAGAAAAAACTATTTTGATCAGGTCCATAGTAACCCCCATCGCCACCATTGCCGTAAATTACATTGTCAATGTAATAATTATTCGAGCAGTACCCTGCACCGTAAATACCACCATCCCAATTGCCAATAAAGGTATTATTAAAGAAACAATTGCTACAGCAATTATACCATGATTCCAAGCCGTAATCGCGATTTCCAGATATAATATTATTCGAAAAAGTGCTATTACAACATTCTTGAATAGCAATTCCAGTGCCGGTACAATTGAGTATCGAATTATTATGAACGGTAATGTGCTTCTGCGAATAAATGATAATTCCAACATCTTTTAGGCTGCGAATGGTAAAGCCATTCAGAATTGCCCATTCGCTTCCTTGGATTCTTACAAGTCCGTGGATGATAGTATTATCTCGGTTTTCTCCCTTCACCTCAAGGGATTTACCGAAATAGACATCCTCATTATACGATCCTTCAAATACGAAAACGGTATCTCCAGAAGAAGCTGCTGCAATTCCATCTCTGATATGCTGAAATGGATTTTGGAATGAACCGTCCCAAGGTCCATTTAAATTATCATCGTCAACATAGATGGTATTTCTCGAATTTACAGGGGTTGTGGACCCTTGAACTAATGAGCTTATCAGGATTATAAAAATTCCCATTCCAAATAAGGTGACTTTTTTCATTGTCTCCTAGGAGTTAAGAGAGTTAAAGACCTTATTATTACTTTGCTATTTATATGGTATATTTTTTTATCCCCAGATAAACAAATTAAATGAATAGTAAAGAGCCCAACGACTTATACCCAGCATCTATTTCAACATAACTTTTATGTAGATAGTCTAATTGAAGAATATCGGATATTTTGAAGTTTGACCCTACGAGTAAATCAAAACATTATCTCTGCAAAATTTGTAATACAGAATTACTCTCAAGACAAGAACGAGAGGAAATGTTACAAAAAGAAGAACCAACAAAAGAACTCCTCGACTATCTAGACCAACACAAGTTATCTATTCATCATATAGATTATAAGAGAAACATTGCGATACGAGTATGTCAGAGATGCCATGATAAACTCCATACGACCATGAAAAAACATCAATACGGATTGAACCACGTCATTCGAAAAAATGGAACCCTCAATGGTCCTATACACCCAGGAAAATATCCAGATAAATTCATCGAATAGAAACCTACTAAATCTTTTTGCGTTTCCTTTCGGTAAGGATAATTTCCTTAATCTCTAATGGTAAAAGTTCATCTTGCCATTTCCGTTCTATGTCTATTGATCGGCCAGCAAATTTCACGGCTTTCAAAGCATACCACGCGGGTCCTAACGCATGGTCAGCCATATGCGCTGTAGCGACTGCATGTCCAACTGCACGAGCCACGGCAACTGCAGTAGGAGTTTTAGCTTCGCGAGCGACCTTATGAGCAACAATCGATGCTTGTCGAGCGTCACCGACAGATGTTTTTCCTTGTGCCCATTCTCTGGCAACCTTCAGAGCATGGAGTAACCGCTCATCAATGGTTTCTCCAAAGAGTGGTAAGACATGCTCCGCACAGTCGCACGCCCAGAGCATCAATTGAAGGTGCTGTTCTTTTGTAAGAAGCCCACCCCGATGTTCTGCAATAAATCGCTTATCTCTCATAATCGTCTTTGCTTGTAATAATATGTTCAGTTATATGATTTTTAATTATCTCATATAATAAAGGGGGTTTTTGAATTCCTAAGTTGAAGAAAAACTTCTTCGAAATCCGTCCAAAAAAAAACTCGTGTACAACAAAGTATTTAAGGCATGAATGAAGACTAAAAAAACGAATTATATAAAAAAAGGTGAAAAAAAATGAAAAAAAGAGATATAATGACTCTTACATGTTTGGTACTTATCGTATGTGGAACCGTGATACTTCCTTCGAGCATTGCTCAAAACAATAGACAAGAAGTATCTGTTGAGTCTCTCACCACGACTGTCAATAACCATAAAAAACAAATCTGGGTTGATGATGATTTTGGTAGTCATACAAAAGGGTGGGGGGTGATCCGTTTCGACCATATTCAAGATGGTATAGATGCCGTTGAACCAGGTAGTGCCGTGTATGTTTTTGAAGGGGTTTATACAGAACATTTATCAATTGATATACCCCTCCAGCTCGTTGGAGAAAATAAAGAATCGACGATCATTGATGGCGATGGGAGTGATACGGTAATCACTGTTACAGCAGACAATGTGACCATAAAAGGATTTACTATCCAACACAGTGGACCTACCTATCTTGATTGTGGAATCGCTATTCAAGCAAATCGGACAGTAATAACTCAAAACATCATTACACACAACAGAGTCGGCGTGTACATCACCTGGTATGACGTTTTTTACGAAGATATCATCACCAAGAACATGGTAACACACAATGAGGTAGGAATCATCATTGATAATCAATACTACTCACGCCATATTATTTCAGAAAATATTATTTCCGATAATACTGATACAGGTGTGCAGATGTTTTATTCACAAGGCAACGGGATATGGGAGAACAGTATTACACGAAATAACTATGCAGGCATTTCTCTTTATGAATCCCAGTATCAAATAATTAGGGATAACAGAATTATAGAGAACTATCAATACGGTATTTTCTTAGAGACGTCACAGAAAAACACATTCTCCTCAAATATCTTCATCTATAATGGTAATAGCGGTCTGCATCTCTATACCTTGTCAGATGAAAACATCATCGTTGAAAATACCTTTAAAAACAATCATTATGGTATATACATTCCACGATATTTATGGGATTGTGCAATCAACAATCGAATTTATCACAATAATTTCATAAACAATGACGTGAATGCGTTCGATCTTGGTCCAAACATCTGGGATAATGGATATCCCTCCGGGGGGAACTACTGGAGTGACCATGTGTGCAATGGAAATCCAAGTGACGGTACACAACCTTATCATGTTACCTACAATGCTGATGACAGGTACCCTTTTGAAGATATCAATGGTTGGACATAAGTCGATCTCATAAGTATCCAATAAGAAGTAAAAATAGGGAATACCACTGGATATTCATGGATAAACTATAAATAGGTGGGAAATCTATATCACTCCAAAAGGAATAGAAATAAAGGTTTCCAAATTTCGTCTTACGAATTTTTGAAAAGTTCTTTGTTTTTGTTCTTATTAAGAAAATAAAGAAAAATTAAAGGAATATGTGAACATTATGAAAGGAACAGTAAAATGGTACAATGCAAGAAAAGGATACGGCTTTATCCTCGGTGAAGATGGAAAAGAAGTGTTTGTTCATCGAACCGCTATCCCCGGTGACGTCTCTCTTAATGAAGGAGATGCCGTTCAGTTTGAGATAGAATCATCTGATCGAGGCCCACAAGCAAAAAACGTTCAAAAGCCGTAAGATTTTTTATAAAAAAAACAACCAAGTTAAAAATATTTTTTTCTAAAAAATCAGACAAAAAAAATATACAATTAGATGCGAAAATACTGCACAATTACAATTAGGTGAAAATAATGAAATTTGAAGAACTTACGATCCACAAAAAACTCATCGACAAAACCCATGAACTTGGATTTTCAGAGTTAACATGTATTCAAGAGAAATGCCTCCCTGAGATCATCAAAGGAAAAGATGTCGTTGGTCAAGCAGAGACAGGATCGGGAAAAACACTAGCATTCTGTCTGCCTCTCCTAAGCAGGATTCAGCCAGGGCGAGGACCACAAATACTCGTACTGACGCCAACACGAGAACTATGCCAGCAAGTGACCGATGTGTTTAACGAGTTTGGCAGAAGCCTCAACATTAAAACAACAAGTGTCTACGGTGGCGTGGGGATTGAACCTCAGATAAGAAGCATTCGGACGTCCGATATTATCGTCGGGACTCCCGGCAGAATCCTTGATCATCTCCGCAGGCAAACTATAGATTTTAGAAATGTCCGTTTTCTCGTTCTTGACGAAACCGACAAAATGTTTGAAATGGGGTTCGTCGATGACGTCGAAGATATCATACGCCATGTACCAAAGCAACGACAGACACTGATGTTTAGTGCAACGATTTCAAACGATATTCACAGCATCATGAGCCAGCACTTACGAGATCCGGTCATCATAAAAACCCAATCATACGTTGATACGAGCAAGCTCAGACAGGTGTACTATGATATTTACCAGCAGAACAATAAATTCTCACTTCTAGTGCATCTGTTAAATGCCAACTCGGAGGGACGTGCAATAGTCTTTTGTGGTACTCGAAGAGAATCAGACATTGTGGCAAAAAACCTCAGACATCAGGGGATTAACGCGATGGCGATTCATGGTGGAATGAGCCAACATAAGAGAACACAATCGCTTGATTCATTAAAAAATGAGACCACGAATGTGCTCGTAGCGACGGATGTTGCAGCGAGAGGTCTGGATATTAAAAACATTACGCATATCTATAACTATGATGTTCCAAAGACTTCAATCGAGTATGTTCACCGTATTGGGAGGACAGCTCGAGCAGGGGCAAATGGTGCAGCAATCACCCTTCTTACCGAACGAGATCATGAGAATTTTAGACGGGTACAGAGCAACGAAGAATTGATGATAGAACGAGCGGAGATACCTGATTTCAGAAGAGTCCCATTCATTCGAGGGTTCCAACAGAGGCAACGATCCTTCCATGGACCGCATCATCATTCTTTTCGACGATAATTACTATAAAAAGAAAAAAAAGGTGTAAAAACCTTTTAATTTTTCAGATCCAATAACCGATAAGTCCAAGAATAGTTTGGAAGGATCCAAGCCATTTTACTAATTATCGAGTGATTTACTCATTGAAGGTAGTTTTTCTATGATTTACTCTTTAGCATCATTCTTCCTATACAGCTTTGCTGCCTTTTCAGAGGACGTAATGATTCCTTTAATCATGGCTGAGCTAAACCCTTGATGTTCCATCTCATTCAACCCTGAAATTGTACATCCTTCCGGGGTTGTCACCTTATCAATCTCCATTTCAGGATGATTTCCAAAACTCAATAATAAAGACGCAGCACCTCGAGCGGTTTGTGCTGCCATGGGTAACGCTTCGTACGAATGAAAACCGATTTCAATACCTCCTTGGGAAGCTGCGCGCATAGCGCGGAGGAAAAACGCAATACCACAGGCACACAACGCGGTCGCAGGAATCATTTGTTCTTCATCGATAATCATAGTTTTTCCGACGGCATCAAAAATCATTTTTGTACGTTCCAAGCATTCTTGTCCTGCATCGTCAGAAGCAATACATGTCATAGATTCAAGGACAGTAATTGCGATGGTCGGCATTGCTCGAACCACTGGTACTTTGATACCTAGAAGATTAATGATCTCTTGGCTGTTCACCCCTGAAACCACTGAGATAATCAGATGTTTTTCAGGATGAATCTCGGAGTGAATTTCTTGAAGAATGCTCTTGAGCTGCTGTGGTTGAACTGTAATGATGAGGATGTCAGCATTGTTAACCGCTGTTCTATTGTTTGTTTGAATCTGAAATCCTTGCTGCGCGAGTGGTTCAAGAAGATGAACCTTTCTTCGTGTGATAATAATCTGTTGTGCTGAAAATTTTTTTGACGCAACTAACCCTTTTGCTATCGCTTGACCGATATTACCTCCACCGATAATAGCGAGTTTCATATTGATGAGATCATTCATACTTTCCTCACCCAGACTCGACAATATCTCCTCCTTTATAAAACCTATTTTAGTAAAAAGTATGTTTTTTTCTATAAGAGATGTAATGAGGAAAATTCGATGGGGAGTTTCTGAATTAAAAATTGATATTTCCCTCGTTTTGTTCGAGGAATCTTTTCCACAAAACGAATGGTCAGATTAAACTCGTTTCCAAACATTTGTGAAAACTTTTCTTTTATTGCAGTGGTATCTCGATTGGTGTAGAGTTGTTTTTTTACAATCTTCAATACAATTTCTCCTTCAATCTCCTGATAAAACTGACATTCCTTCACCTGATGAGAGACACTTCCTACGAGGTGCTGCACTCTGGTAAACGGCATTGCCCGTTTGTTTTTAGAGATCACAAAATCAAGGACACGGCCTTCGATACGTTTCAGCAGGGGATAGTTCCTACCACATTTGCATGTTTGTGAGGTGTACACACCTAGATCACCAGTTTTATAACGAATGAACGGAAAGAGAGTGGTATGAAAACCGGTGGCCACAATTTCCCCTAGAGCGTCCTCTTTGGTCACGGGACGTCCTTTTTCATCGATTAATTCTAGGTACCCAAACTCAGGGAACATATGATAGAAGTTACTACATTCGCACGTGGCACCGAGTGCTGTTTGCTCACGATGCCCATATTGATCATGCACCCGAACTCTGCAGAACTCTTCAAATAATTCCCGTTGCCAATCGTACAGTGTTTCCCCATGACAAATAATGGTTTTTACGGTGGGAAACATCTCGAGTTGATGGTCTCGCATGTAGGAGATGAGAAGAGCCATCGCAGAGGGATACGTCAGAAAATATTGGGGTTTCAATCGTCTTATTTTTTCAACGTACGCCGATAAATTTTCCTCAGTCATATAGTATGAGGAAAGCACAAGAATTCTACCAAACAATTGGTATTTCCATGGTTGGTCACGGCCAGTCATGAACACGCAGCGATCAAGCAACCGAAGTCCAGCCCAGGAATTGATCAGTTTCGTATACGCCATCGTACGTGCATGCCAGACTCCTTTTTCTACATAGAATTCCAAGGGAAACCCAGAGGAGCCACCGGTGTTCATCAATTCAAAGGATGATGGAGGATAATTCGTTGCCTTCAGATTCGATATGTTTTCTTGTATGATTTCTTTTGTAAGGAGAGGAAGCTGCTGGACATCAGACAGGGATTGAATGTCTTTTGGTTTCATTGATAGACTATCAAACGTCTTTCGATAGTAAGGAACATGTGCGTACGCATGATGCAACATGCTATGCATCTGCTCTAACTGATACTCCTGGATATGGTTCTTACTCCACCATTGAGATTTTTTAAGAAATGAAAAGGTTTTATGATACGTACCATAATAGCGTATGGTTTTCAATGCAGCGCTATTCAGTGTATAACTCGTGAGAACTCGGTCCCACATCTGTACCATACTGTCTTCCTCACCTCAAACGGTTCTCCTCAAACCAACCATAGGAGTAACGCGGGTAGAGCTCTTTATTTATTTCTGTTTTTCCTTTATCTTAATAAAGCAGCAGAGTATTTCAACAGGAACAACTACCCTGGTAGAACTCTATGGAGACCGAAGAACACATTGCAGAACAGGTGATTGCGAAATATCTGCGGAAAGGAAACATGAGTCGATGCCTTCGAGATATCCTTCCTACCACGCAGCTCACCAAACAGCAACGTGAAACAGTCGCAGACATCGTCCATGATGTGGTGCGATGGAAGAAACTGTATGATTTCCTGCTTGAAAAAAATGGAGAAGAAAAAAACCCTCAACGCTACGTACAATGTGTTTTTGAAAAAGCTTCCGAAAACGTACAAGATCTCCCTTCTGACTATCGGTATTCCTGTTCATCCTACGTTGCCTCGTTATTAGAAAAAAAGGTTGCCTGGGCAGAATACCTCAACCAAAAACCACCAACCACCCTCTGCGTCAATTTCAATAAAAGTACGAGAAAGGAAGTCGAACATATACTCAAAGAAGAAGGATTACCAACTGAAGAATCAACCATTGAAACCGCACTACGTACTACATCGATTGGACGGTACTCCTCAGCAGTGAAAAACAATCTTGCGCATGTGCAGGATGAAAGCAGCCAACTGATCTCCGTCCTCACAGAATCATTAGGGGACTCTATATTAGACTATTGTGCGGGCAATGGTGGTAAATCTCTTACCATCGCCTCCCTCTCAAGAAACCAAAAGAAACTGTCTGCCTTTGAGATCAATCCAAAGAAACGGTTGATACTAGAGCAACGCTGTAAACAAAACAACGCTTTGGTGACGATAGAACAAGAGATACCACAAAAGAACTATGACGTGGTTCTTGTGGATGCACCCTGTAGCGGTCTTGGTGTTGCACGAAGAAACCCCGAAGCAAAGTACATAGAAAATGCTGGTGAGTATCCAGCAATCCAATTGAAAATATTAGAGGAGGCGACACACCATCTCGCATCTGGAGGAACTCTTGTTTATTCCGTCTGCACCTTTACCCCTGAAGAAACAAAAGAGGTCGTCAAACAATTTTCACGATCATCTGGATTAACTAGTAGTTCATTAGAAAAATCACCCTATCATCATGTTCTCGAACAACATACGTATGGATCTTTTACTAAGATACCAGAAGGCGATATTTTCTTTGTTTCACTATTGAAAAAAAAGAAGTAAACAAATAATTTTAAAATAAAAATGGGAACAAGGCAATCGAGAAGAATCGATTCACACCATGAAGCACCCACGAACCTATAATATTATGTGATCTTCTAGCAATCTCAAGAGTCAGAAG
>Ga0172362_10002071_pt1 | contig 17390 bp, 20 predicted proteins | sample LakKivs1_kivu2a2_FD_114534 | JGI IMG/M metagenome (GOLD analysis project Ga0172362, IMG submission 114534) | Sediment microbial communities from Lake Kivu, Rwanda - Sediment s1_kivu2a2 | ecosystem: Environmental > Aquatic > Freshwater > Lake > Sediment | place: Rwanda: Western Province, Lake...
AAACGTAAACTATCGAATTATCTTCTTTCACGTCATTCAAAGAATTGACTGTATAAAACGGGTCTTTTTTATTTCTTTTCCCCAAATCAATGGAATATATTTCTGTATTTTTCATTTTCTAAACACCTCCATAACTGAATTTTTTTAATATCCTCTTTCTGGTAATATGTATCCAGCAATTTTCCTGGCTCGCGTCGGCAATATAGACTTCACCGTGTTTTTTTAACGAAAACATGTTTTCATTGTCTTTCTTCATTCTTTCTTCCTCTTTTTTATTTGTTTCTTCAACTTCCTTGAAGAAAATGTCTTTCGCCTCATAGACATTAAGGCCCTTTTTATTCCCGCGTTTGAAATAAATACCGTTTTCAGTTCTTATTACTGGGTATAAGTTAAAGCCATTCGGTTTTTCAGAAACGGGCCACCCGCTGTCAATTGCTGTGTTCAAGACCTTGTCAATTTTAAAATCAATGTAAAAATTGGGCACGTAAGCGATTTCGCCGACTTTCATTTCGTTGATATCCTTGTCCAGAGGACCCCAGTAGTCCCTTTTAATTTTAGAATTTTCACTATTCATAAGTTACTATTATGTATAAATTTCCATATAAACCTAACGTCTGAAAAATGTATAAATTTCCATATAAACCTAACGTCTGAAAAGGCTTTTTAGATCTTTTTATGGTGGATTTTAACGACGTCCAGTTCCTTTACAGAGGCTTTTGTCCCAAGAATTTCAGAAACAGAAGGATAAGTTCTTCCTTTGTCACCCGTGACCAGCTCTTTTATGTACGTACCGGCCTCGGCCCTCACTATTAGTTCAAACCTTTTCTTGCCGAGCCTTTTCCATTTTACGTCCTTAACGAACCTTTTCCTCAGCTTGTCATACCTTCTGTGAAGGACCCTGTTGGGAGTCTCCTGATAAATTCTCTTCCCTTTCAGAAGAGAAAGCTTTTCCAGCTCTTTTCCAACTTCCTTTTCCGTGACCACTATGGCTTTATACGTTTTGTCAGGCCTTATTTCCTTTACCTTTTCAACCAAACTCGAGCCAACTAGTTTCAAGTTCCTTACTTCAACTTTCTTCGTCTTTTTTACGGCGTTCCTTATTTCCTTGAGGTTTACTCTTCTTCGCCTCGGTTCCGTTATTTCAAGAACGAAAGGCCTCCATGCCAAGCACCTTGCATCTATGTCCTCCCTTCCCGCCCCGTGGAACTTGGAACCCTTTCCCTTCGTTTGCTTGAGGACGGGTTTCGCGATTATCTGCTCAATGGAATTCTTATATTTGCCGGAAGGCCACCTTGTCTGCGGAATCGTGCGGATAAGCTTGTTATACTCGCCGTAAATGTAAAGCGAGTTTATCTCTATTTTCACGTCTTTCTTTCCCAAATCAAGAACTATCAGTATTTCCGGATTTTTGAAGTCCACCGTTTTCCCGGTTTCCTTTTCCAGCTTCTTCCCCACCAGCCTGTTTATTTCCGATTTCAAAGGCTCGCACCACTCTATGCCAACGTTCTCCCACAGCTCCTCCTCTTTCCCTGTGAGCTCCCTGCTGAGTTTTGTCCCCACGAGGAAACTGTTGAAATCTATGCCTTTCAGTTTCTCCTTAGCCTTTTTAACAAACAAATCCAGTTCTTCAAAAACATTGCCGCAGACCGTGCATTTTCCCCTTTCCCCTTTCATTCCCCTGAACCTGAAATGATAGGAAAGGAAATTCGACTGGTCAACATTGATTTTTTCCCCGGTTTCCATGAGCAGGGCGAAGAAATCCCTTATGGAGCAGCCTCTTTCCCTGTTTTCCAAACCGCTTAGAAGCTGGCCAAACTGCCTTCCAAGGCAGTTGTCGCATACATAGCCCTTTTCAAGGATTTTCCTTGCCTTCTCAAAAAAATCGGTTTTTTCCATAGACATAATTTATAGGGAACATATATAAAAGAACTCACGCCTTCGTTTTTTAAGGGTTAATAACCAACTATTTTAAGCTTTTTACAGCCTCTAAAAGGACAAATTAATAAATGAGAAATCCCCATATAGTAGCATGGAACCAAAAAAATCAAAGCTTGAACTTAGAGACCAATTCATTCAGAAGGTAAGGAACGGAGAGATAAAATGCCCTATTTCTAAGGAACCAAACTGTCTTGACTGTAAATACCTCAGAACGTGCGCTTCCAAGCTGGAAGAAAGATGATTGTATGGATAAGGAGGAAATGATTAAGAAGGCAGAAGAATATATGATAGAGTCCTTTCAGGAGGGCAACATTCCCGCCGTGATAGCCAACGGAATGATAAGGCATCTTTCCCAGACAAGGGAATATATTTTGGAACTGACGGAAGGCACGGAAAAGGATACGACAGCTCTAGAGCTGGCCGCCTTGCTCCACGGGATAGAAAGGGCCTATAGAAGGACGGGAAAATTCAAGGAAATAAAGGACGAGACTCATGAAAAAAGAAGCGCCCTGATAGCCAAGGATTTCATGAATAAGAAGAAATTTCCCCGCAAAATCATAAAAAAGACAATGAATCTTATAGAGAAGCACGAAACGGCCCCGACAAAAGAATCAAAAATCCTTAGAGACGCGGACAACCTTTCATTCCTGGAAAACACGCTTCCCATCTGGTTCGAGGTACGCCTGTGGATGGGGGAAAGCAAAAAGGAAATAATAGAATCGTGCAAGAAAATAATTGAAGACAAATTCAAGCAGATAAAATCAAAGAAAGGCAAGGAAATGGCCAAGAAATTCTGCAAGAAATGGATTAACTGGCTTTCACAGAAGGAGCTTGTTTAGAAAAAAAATATAAATATAAAAAAATCAATTTTTTAATTTAGTGGTTTTGTGGTTGACGTAAACTTGGTATTTGTGTTAGTAACAGCGATAATAGCTATCGGTTTCTTTTCAAATTACTTTTTCAAAAAGACCAGAATACCGGACCTTATATGGCTGATAATATTCGGTGCGCTGGTTGGCCCTATTCTTGGACTCATGGACCCTGAATTTTTCATGCAGTACCTTCCGATTTTCGCTGCCTTGGCCCTTCTGATAATACTTTTTGAAGGGGGTTCGGGAATAGACATATATAAGCTGATAAAAGAATCCTTGGAAATTCTCCTTATCACAACGATGAGCTTTATTGCTTCAATGTTTGTCGTGACGGCAATAGCTTTAGTATTGTTTGGAATGCCGCTTTTAATCGCTCTTTTGTTAGGGGCTATAGTGGGCGGAACGAGCTCTCCCATAGTTTTCTCTCTTGTGGAGGAGATGCCGGAACTTAAAAAAAAGGTCAGTCTGATTCTTAAGATGGAATCGGTTATAACCGACCCCATGACTATAATAGTCAGTTTGGTCCTCATAGAAACCATAACGATTTCTCCGGCGGGAAATTCCATGGTTCAGCTCATATTAACCAAACTAGTCAGCCTGCTTTCGATTTCCCTTGTGGTTGGTTTTTTCGGAGGAATTATTTGGAGTATAGTATGGGAAAAATTCGTCAGCTACAAATTTCACTACATGCTCACAATAGGGTTTTTATTCTTAATTTATGTAATTACGGAAATTTTAGGAGGAAGCGGGGCGATAGCCGCCTTCATGGTAGGTTTGGCGCTTGGAAACATGTCAAGTATAAGGAGAATGTTCAAAATACAGAAAACTACGGTGGGCCTGACGAAGGAAACGAGAGACTTCAATTCCTACATAGCTTTCTTTGTAAGAACTTTCTTTTTCGCCCTCATAGGAATGATTTTGCAGATTTCAAGGCTTGATTTGATTTTATACGGAATCCTATTGTCATTCGCTCTTCTTGGAGTCAGGTTGTTTATAGTGAGAATAGGAACTTACAAAATGGACATAAGCAAAAATCAGAAGAACATAATGACGCTGATGTATCCAAGAGGCCTTGCGGCAGCTGTGGCGGCTTCGCTGCCTTTCATACAGTACAAAATACCCGGAACCGAGGCTTTCACAGAAATAGTCTTCACCCTCATAATAGCCACGGTCTTGATTTCCACTATAGGGATTTCAATTTTGGAGAGAAAGGATAAAAATTCAGAGAAAGAAACCGAAAACGAAGCTAAGAAAAATGAAATAACGGAAGAAAACTAAATTCCTAATCCTTTCATGAAAGGCATTCCTCTTCTTCCCGGTTTTATCATCTTCATCATTTTTCTACTCTGCTTGTAGAGCTTGAGCAGTTCCCTCACTTCGGATTCCTTGCAACCGGAGCCTTTCGCTATTCTCGAAATTCGGGAACTTGTTATGACGTCCGGGTCTATTTTTTCTTCGCGGGTCATGCTGTCTATTATGAAACGAAAACGTTTCATCTTCTCCTCCTGCATGTCTTCGAAATTCGCAGGCAGTTTTTTTCCCAGTTTCGAGAATCCGGGTATCATCTTGGTTATCTGGGAAAGCGAGCCCATCCCCTGAAGTTGTCCGATTTGCTCGTAAAAATCCTCAAGAGTGAATTTTCCAGAAACTATTTTCTCGGCGGTTTTCTCGGCTCCGACCTCCTTTGCCTTTTCTATAAGCGTTTTCAGGTCTCCGAAACCTATCAGCCTTGAGATGAACCTTTCGGCGTCAAACTTCTCCAGAGCATCCAGTTTCTCTCCTATTCCTATGAACTTTACCTTTGCCCCTGTGGCCGAGCAGGCACTTAAAGCGCCTCCGCCCTTTGCAGTTCCTTCCATTTTCGTGATAATTACTCCTGTTATTCCAACCGACTTCTGGAAGCTTAAGCTCTGCTCCTCGGCTTTCTGCCCCAGGTCTGCGGGTATGACCAAAATCCTTTCTTCGGGCCTGAAAATTTCGTTCAGCTCCTTTATTTCCCTTATCATTTCAGGATTCAAAGCGTCACGGCCCGATGAGTCTGCTATTACCACGTCATATTTTTCCGTTTTATTCAAAGCTTCTTTCATGACCTTTCTGGAATCCTTCTCTTTGGGATTCCCGAAAACCGGGACTTTTATCTGCTCTCCTATCTGAACCAGCTGCTCGTAGGCAGCCGGCCTGTAAGTGTCTGCGGCTATCATACAGACCTTGAATCCCTTCCTTTTGTAAAAGGATGCAAGCTTTCCGCAGGTGGTCGTCTTTCCCGAGCCGAAAAGGCCCATCAGAAGGATTCGTGAAGGTTTTATCTCAATTTCTTCGGCTTTGCCGCCGAGGAAAGAGACCAGTTCCTCGTAAACTATGTTTATAACATGCTCCTTCTGCGTCAGCCCGGAAGGCGGCTTCTCGTTAAAAGCCCTGTCCTTTATTTTCTTGGTCAGCTCGAAAACAAGTTTTACATTAACGTCAGACTGGAGCAAGGCACGTTGTATATCGAGGCTCATGGCGTCAAGAACTTCCCTGTCAACGAAACCACGGCCCGCCAGTTTCCTCATCGTCTCCTTCAGGGCCGAGCCCAGTTTCTCCAGAACCATTCAAACCACACTTTAACACTCTAACCAACAAGTATTTAATATTTAGTATGCAACCTTAAAAAAGAGGGGGGTGTTTCAATGGGCAGTGCCAAAGAACTTATTCATTACATAAAACCGATTAAAAATTTTTCTGGCGAAGGTCACTTTGTTTTTAAAAACACTTATTCCGTCAAGGACTGGAAAAGATTTGAAGAGCAAATTCCCGGAAAGGGGGAATCGCTTTGCCTTTTTGCGGCAAAAACTTTTGAACTGGTGGAAAAGGAAGGCATACCCACGATTTATATGGGTCTCATGGAAAATGAAAAAACTGTCCGTCTGGATGAACTTGAAAACCCGACGAATGAGATGAGAATCGAGACAGTCAATGTCCCTGAACTACCGGTAAGAAAACTTGAAAGCGGAATATCCTATGATTATAAATCTTATAATCAGGAGAAGGTAAGAGTAGTTCCTTTGGAATGGATTTTCAGGTATTTCATACCCAAGGGCTCTTCGGTAAGAAAAAGAATGAAACCGATTGAACTGGGTTTCAGTTTTAGCGAATGGCCTGACCATAATCTGCCTTTACGCGAATCAAGAATAGAATGCTCCACCAAGTATGAAAGCGAGGACCGCTACCTGAACGAGCAGGAGGCCTTGAGCATATCAGGCCTCTCCGGAGAAGAATTTGAAAAAATGAAAGACTATACGAGAAAAATCGGGGACATAATAACAGACCAGTGCAAAAAAGTCGGGTTGACTCATGAAGACGGAAAGGTGGAATTCGCATACGTGAACGGGGAAATACTTCTCGGAGACGTGGCGGGAACTCCTGACGAAGACAGGTTCACCTGGAAAGGAAAAGAGGGAAGCAAAGAGATTCTAAGACAGTACTACAACAAAAATCAGAAAGAATGGTGCGATTACGTGGATGCCGCAAAGAAGCTGGCCAGGAAAAAGGGAATCGAAGACTGGAGAGATTTGTGTCTGATAGGCCCCGAAAAAGTTCCGAACAAACTTTTGGAACTGGTGGGGGAAGCCTACCAAGCAGGGGCAAACCTGTATACGGAAAAGAATTTTTTCAGGACAAGGCCTCTTGAAATCGTCTTGGGAGAAATATATTCCGAATTTAACGTTTAGGTCATTGAGTCAGTTATTTATCCCTGCTCTTCCTAAACTTATTATGCGAGTTGTGGGGATAGACCTCGCAGGATTGGAAACGAATGAAACCGGTTTCTGTATTCTAGACTTCGATGGAGAAAAAGATAAAATCCAGGTAAAAAGACTTTTGTATGACAGGGAAATTCTGAACGATATAGAGAATCTTAGCCTGGAAAAGAAAATAGACGTGATAGCGATAGACGCCCCCTTCGGCTGGCCTGAGGAGGGATACTTCCGACGTGGAGACCTTATGCTGAAGAACCGGGGCTTCGCTCCGCTTTCACCACTTTTCCCTGGAATGAAACCTCTGACGGTAAGGGGAAAAATGCTCTCTGAAATTCTGAAAAAAAGAGGCTTCAAGGTGATAGAAGTTTTCTCGAAGGCCTCGGAAAAAATACTCGGGCTTGATAGAACGAAAGCCGCAAACAAGGACGAATACGACGCGCTGGTCTGCGCCCTTACAGGCAAGGCCTACCTTAAGGGAAGATACGAAAACTTAGGCGGAATAATAATACCCAAGTGACTAAACTGCCTCTATTGTCGACGGTGGCTTCTTGGATATGTTGTAAGTCACGCTGACAACTCCCGGAACTTTTTTTGTTATGGTCTCTGCCATTTTTTCCAGAACATAATAAGAAATATGCGTGGGCTCTGCGGTCACGGCATCGTCGCTGTCCCAGCACCTTATCTCTATCTGCTGGCCGTAATCCCTTTTACCGTTTCTCATTCCTGTGACCCTGTCTTCGTGTAGTATTGCCAAATACTGAAACGCCCCTGTGCCTGCCAATTCGTCCTCAACTATTTTCGTGGCTTTTCTGACGGTTTCAACCCTTTCCCGCGTGACTTCCCCTATAATTCTTGCTGCAAGGGCGGGTCCCGGGAACGGGGGCCTGTTGTATATCTCTTCAGGCAGTTCAAGCGCTTCCCCGATTTTTCTTATTGCAGGTTTTCTCAGTTCGATTAGTGGTTCTATAACCTTGTAGCCGTATTCCTTTTCCGTATTTATTCCTAGTTGTTCCAGAATGTTGTGCTGCCTCTTGACGCCAGCCACTGTCTCCTTCACATCTGTATAGTTTGTTCCCTGTAAAAGATGTCTAGCTCCGCTTTCCTTTACCAGTTTTCCGAAAATATCCTTGTAAAAGGTTTTTGTAATCGCATTTCTCTTGTCCTCAGGGTCTTTCAGTCCCTTTAACCCTTCAAAAAACTGCTCCTCCGCATCAACTACCTCTACATTAACGCCTAATTCATTAAAAATTGAACAAACACGCTTGACTTCACCCTCCCTCATAAGTCCGTTCTCTATTATATAGGTTTCCATTTCGTTCCCGAGGGCTTTGTGACCCAGCATCGTAACGACCGAGGAGTCAACTCCACCTGAAAGGGCATTTATTGCGTAGCCGTCCCCGACGACAGAGGAAATGTATTCAACCTTGTCCTTTATAAATTTTTCAGGATTAAGCTTCTCGGGTTTTATTTCCTTGATTTTCATGTCATCAGCCAAAAAACAATATATTTTAAATTTGGCTTTTGAAAGGATTTATTTTAGAATTGTTTCACCTTCCAGTAGTTCAGAAATTGATAAATATAACTGATAATAAAAATAAATGATGACCGGAAAAGTTCTAGTTAACGGAGCAGGAACGGTCGGTTCAAGAGCGATTAGAATACTGAGCAGTCTGGACATACCTGTTGTTGCGGTTAAATCAACTGCAAACATAAATGACATAAAGACTCAGGAGCTTCTTCAGCTTTCAAACCAGTACAAAGATAACATAGAAATCTATGTCACAGACGGAAAGGACCAAGAAAAGAGACTGGATGATTTTAAAAACGTTGGAATTGAAGCAAAGGGTTCTTTGAGCAAGTTAAACTGGGATGAAATAGATTATATCATAGACGCCTCTCCGAAAAGGATGGAAATCCAAAATTTTGACAATATTTACAAATCACTTCAAAAATCGAGAAAAGATGAAAATAAACCTCAAATCAACTTCATGATTCAGGGAGGCGGAGAAGAAAATCTCGTATACTCCTGCTACTTGAGCGCGCCAAATGTCAAAGGTGCCAAACTTTTCGAAGAAATGTCAAAAAACGACATAAAACAGGTTTCCTGCAACACCACCTTCGGTGGGACAGCTTTAGGACTAGTTCTGGAAACTGAAAAACCGGAAAACATAAAGGATGTTTACGGAACGTTCATAAGAAGGGAAAACGACCCAGGAAGCAAGAAGAAAAAAGAACAGGAACTTGGGCCAGAAACAAAATTCAAAACGCACCACGGAGAAGATATACAAAAAGTTGTAGAACCCTTGGAAGAAAAAATAATATCCACACCTGCCCTGAAATGCCCGTGGGAGCATTTTCACGAGACCGTAATCACAATAGATTTCATTGAACCTTATGATTTTGATGCGATAGAAAAAACTTTCGAAAAATATCCGAGAGCGGTTATTTTAAGAAGTAATTTTGATATGGGAGACATTATAGAAAAAATAAACGAACTTAACATACCTGATGCCGACTGTCTTTTCCCTCTTTATCATCTGAGACAGCCGACATACACAAAAAAAGGACCGAATGGGGAAGAAAGGAAAACAAATAAACTTGAAATTGTGGGTCTTACGCCCCAGAGAAGCATTGTAGCTCCAAGCATTGCGGATATGGTAGTTAAAAAGGCCCTCAAGCCGGGTGCAACATGGGAGGAAGCCTATGATTACGTTAACAATCATGCAAAATGGTTTGCTTACAAATTCGGTACATTGAAAAAAGATTTGGAATATAAGATGGAACCCAAAATCTGATTAACTATTTATAAAAACTCCCAAATAATTATTTTTATGAAGTGGGGTGCTATTTTTTTAGTTTTGGTTTTGTTTACGGCAGGTTGTGTGAACCAAGCGGAACAAAAAAGTTTTGACGAAACAAAAAAAGAAAATGGAGGTGTTTTTTTGGAGGGAAAAAATATTTTGATGGTGATAGCCCCGAATAATTTCAGGGACGAGGAACTGATGGAGCCGAAGGAGATTTTTGAGGATGCGGGAGCTTTGGTCACAATCGCATCTAAAGGAACGAATAGTGCAAAGGGGATGCTAGGTGCGATTGTAACCGTGGACAAGGACATTTCTGAAGTTAAAGCGGAAGATTACGATGCAGTGGTTTTCGTTGGAGGTTCAGGCGCTTCTGTTTACTTCAACAACAAGACAGCGCAAAATCTTGCAATTGAGGCCTATGAAAGCGGAAAGATTGTGGCAGCGATATGCATAGCCCCTTCCACTTTAGCCAACGCAGGAATTCTAGAAGGCAAGAGAGCCACGGCTTTCTCCTCGGAAAAGAAAAACCTTGAAAACCACGGAGCCGTTTACACCGGCAAAAATGTAGAGGCTGACGGAAACATAATCACGGCAAACGGGCCGGATGCCGCCGCAGAATTTGGTCAGGCCATAGCGAAATCTCTCAAGGGATAGTTTTTACGAATGGATCTGGAATTCCTTTCGGAATTTCACCGTATGAAATTTCGCTTGGAATTTCTTCCTCCCAGTACATTTTATAAAAATCTTCGGGACTTGGAATCTTATCCGTCTTGTTAATTTCAAAAATAATCTTTTCTTTGTTTTTCTGCATATATTCGTCAGTTGCGTATTTTAAAATATTATCTTTTTTCAAGCCCCAGTAATGAGTCCTCCATTCCCTACCATCGATTGTGTTAACTTCTCCTTCCCTGTAAAGAATACCTTCCTCTTCAAGTATGTAAAATAGTTGTCTGTCCTGGGGTTCCAGAACGTTGTCTATTATTCTGTCATCAAAGCCGAAGTAATCCATAACAAAACCAGCGTCTTTTTTGACCTCATCCCTGTATATACCAACATGGTTTGAAATCGCCCTTGTAAGAATTTCAAGAGTAATGATTGTTCCTTCAAGCCCCCTGTTTGGATTAGACTTTATACAATTATTCAGATAATCTTCGTTTTCCATAGATTCGCCTTTTCAATAAACTTTGATAGAAAAGTATTTAAATACTACAGGAAGAATTCCTGCCAGATTTCCGATGTTTCAAGTAAGATTTCCTCTTACCATCTCAGCAAGATTTGCATTGTAAGCGCCACTTAATCCCTGAACCTTTTGACCTTTTGGCTGTGCAACATTTTTTCTTTTCCAGATATCATCTTCCAAAGTTTCATATATGTTTTCTTCATTTTCTTTGCTTTCATTCAATTTCGCAGGAGAAACTTTTTTTAGCTGTTCCCTTAATATTTTGTCGTATTCTTCTGCGTATTTAAAAATCACATTTCTATTTAACTTCCAATAATGGGTCCTCCATTCTCGGCCATCGTAAATCATTGTTTCTTCTCTTTCGGTGGTAAGCATTCCCTCTTCTTCTAAAATATAAAAAACTTGTCTGTCTTCGGGGTTCAATATATTGTCTATTATTCTGTCATCAAAGCCGAAATAATCCATCACAAATTCTGTGTCTTTCTTGGCCTCCTCTATATCAACTCTAAAATCGGTCTTGTAAGCTATGGCTTTTGCAAGGTGTTTCGGCGTTAAAACGTCAGGACCGGACAATTGAGAAGGGAATGAATCTAGTTTTTTAGCTTTAGCGATTTTTTCTATAATTAATTTTTCTTTAATTAATTCAGGTTTGGCAGAGACAGTTTCGCCAAATTGAGAAAATGAAGGTGAGTAACCGTCCGGTTTTAATTCATCTGACCTATCTTCCGGAAACCTATTTTTCTGCATTTTTCTGACACACACCCGCAGCCTTTATTATAGGACATGTTATCCTTATAAAGATATCGGTTATTTAGACAATTTTTATATAAGACTCCAGTTTAGATAACTATATGAAAAAAATTTTTCTCGTGATTTTTGCTTTATTGCTCTTGCCTCAGGTCAAGGCAGACGACTTCAGGCCGCAGGAAATAGGATATCTGGAAGCGGAAATAAACTTCGTTTCCTACATAGGTTCCTCGGGGAAACTGAACGAACTTAATCATTCCATTTACATAATACCGGAAATTTATTCCGACCTTCAGGTCTTGGGAGACGGGGATTTCACGTATATGATAGGAAAAGACGAATACGAAAACAAAAAATTGGAAATTTTCTGGAAGAATTTCAAGCCTCAGTCTTTTAACGTGAAAATGAAAGTCAGGAATTACGCCAAGTTTAACGGACCGGGAAAGATAAAATTTCCCTACAATCCCCCTCAGGAAACTTTTGATTATCTTGGGGAAAGCAGATACGTCGTAATAAACGACGAGATAAGGGAAAAGGCTCTGGAGATTACGCAGGGAAGCGACAACAGCTTTGAGGCCGTGTCAAGAATATCCACGTGGATTTTTTCCAATATTGAATATGACCTTTCCTATTCCGGAAAAATCCTCCCTTCAGACGAAGTTTACGAAACAAGGAGGGGAACGTGCGACGAGTTCACGAACATTTTTCTTGCCATGTGCAGAGCGGTCGGAATTCCCGCGAGATACGTGGCCGGCATAATCTACAGCAAAGAAGGTTGGGGATACCACGCCTGGGCGGAGGTTTACTTAGATAAATGGGTTCCTGTGGACCCGACATGGAACGAGATAGGGTGGCTGGACGCGACGCACATAGAATTCGGCAAATTTATTGACGGAGAAAACGTGAAGGTAACGGCAACTTATGTTTCGGAAGAGAAGGAAAAAATTGATATAAGCCAGCCTGAACCTTCGGTGAAAATAATAAACACAAGACCCGTGGAAAAATTCTTCTCGACGGAATTCGAAACTTATCCCAAGTCCATAGGGATAGGCGAGTCATCCGTCTTGAGCATAACAACAAAAACGTCAGCTCTCGGCTGCTTGGCAACCAATCTGAGGATAACTCCGCGGGTGGACAGCTCGGGGAAGCCTATCGTCTCAATTTCAGGGAACGAAATAATCTCAGTATGTCCCGGAGAAGAAAAGGAATCTCACTTCGTAATAACTTCAAACGATTCTCTCAGCGAAAGATACACTTATTATAATCTTGCGGACATATACACATTTCTCGGAGAACAGAAAACGATAGATTTGAAGATAGACCCGAGAGAGGACGATTATTCTAAACTGAACCTCCAACTCAGCGCCCAGACTGTGGAAGCCGGGGAAAGAATAAAATTTTCTGTCATGACAGATTCTCCCTACAAGGTATATTCAAACCTGCTCATTTCGGGAAATGAACTTCTGACCTCGAAACTTGGTTCCTACTATATAATAGCTGCCACCAATACGGGACAGGTCGTAAAAAAAGATATAGAAGTTAGAAAAAACCTCAGGTTCAAAATAAAAAACATACAAAAGCCTTCGCTGGTCAAATGCGGAGAAAAGTTCAACGTGACCTTCACGATAGAAAACCTGGGGGAAAATTATTTTAAAATAGAAACGCAGCAGAGTGATGAACTTAGGTTCATACCGACTCAGCGCATAAGCGTGGATGAAAGCGAAAAAACAGTCTCCCTGGAAACGCAGCTTGACGAGGAATGCACGGGCAAGGAGCAGTTCCTTAACATACTGGTAAACGACCAGAGAATATTCGAGAAAATAGAAACGGAAAGGCCCACTGATTTTTTCGAAGATTTAGTGAATTTTTTCAAGTCTATCTTTAATTCGATTTTGGAATTATTTTAAGCTTATTAATTGGAGAAAATAAATAAAATAAATGATTGACAAACTGATTGATATTATTCTCAATCTTGACAAATACTTGAGCATTCTAATCCAGAATTATGGCTCCTTGGTTTATTTTCTGCTTTTCTTCGTAATATTCATAGAAACCGGATTCGTCCTGACACCGTTTCTCCCGGGGGATTCCTTGATTTTTGTTTCCGGAACATTTGCTGCGACAGGCGTCTTGAATGTTTATTTGCTTTTTTTCATTCTATCTTTGGGGGCAATTCTTGGCGACACCGCCAATTACTGGATAGGGAATTATTTCGGGGAAAATGTGCTTTCCAGATTTGTCAGCAAAGAAGATATAAAAAGAACCAAAACCTTTTATGAAAAATACGGTAAAAAAACGATTATAATCGCAAGATTTGTCCCTGTGATAAGGACATTTGCGCCTTTCGTGGCCGGAATAGGAAAGATGAAATACTACACGTTTTTAAGTTATAACATCATTGGAGGAATTGCATGGGTCGCTGTCTTTCTTTTCTCTGGCTATTTTTTCGGCACGCTTCCCTTCGTTGAGGAAAATCTGACAGTCATAATTTTCTTGATAATCTTTGTCTCATTGGTACCGGCCGCTTTGGAGTACGCCAGACACAGAAAAGATCGTCACAAGAAATAAAAGTTGTTTATTAGGATTTCGGAAAATTTTTCTTCTTTCATTTTTTCAAGAATAGGTCTCAGATTGTATCTTACTCTCTGAAAATTTATCTCCTTGGTTTCCGTATCTACGAACGCATAAGAAGCCTTGGAATTGTCGTCCTTGGGTTGTCCAACCGAGCCCGCGTTTATTATAAACCTTCCGTTGTAATCTTTGACGAACGGTATGTGACCCTGGCCGCATATGATTATATCGGCCTCTGTAGTTTCAAAGTATTTCTGAAGGTTTTCAAGGGTTTCCATCTTTATAATTTCTCCGTTCAGATAATCTTTTGGTGAGCCGTGAATCAAAAGAACCTTGAATTGACCGAGCTTCAAAGCCTTGTAACCGTCTAGCTCGCAAATGAAATCCATGTTTTTTTCTGAAATTACCGCTCTGGTCCATTCTATGGTTTCAGCAAGAAGCGGGTCTATCCCACCTGTATTGCCGTCAATTACCGCCTGGTCAAACTCTCCTTTCACCGCAATTAAATTCTTCATTTCTCTGAGAATATCGCAGACTTCATTGGGGAAAGGTCCTATTCCCACAAGGTCCCCAGCGCAGAGAACGTGGTCGACGGAGCCGAAATTTTCCGTCATGTGCTGCAAAACTGCCTGTAAAGCCGGCAGGTTTGCGTGAACGTCAGATAAAGCAATTAGACGCATAATTAATTTAAGCAAAGCCGATTTAAATTTGTTATGAACTTAAAGGAATTCCTCTCAGGGAAACTAACAAAGGAAGAGCTGAAAAAACTGAACACCTCCTTTGACATAGTCGGCTCCCGTGAAAAAGCCGTGGCCATAATCGAGATACCCGAAGAACTCAAAAGAAAAGAGAAAATTATCGGCAAGGCACTCCTTACTGTTCACAGGAACGTAAAATCAGTACTGAAAAAATCCTCGGAAAGGAAAGGTATTTTTCGTTTACGCGATTACAAGCTTATAGCAGGTTCCCGTAATACGGAAGTAATGCATAGGGAAAGCGGTTGTACGTTCAGATTAGACCCGAGAAAGAATTACTTCTCCGTCAGGGAAGGAATGGAAAGGGAAAGGATAGCAAGAGAGGTTGAAGAGGGAGAAAGAATTCTCGTAATGTTCGGCGGGGTGGCCCCGTTCCCGATTGTCATCGCTAAGAAGAAACCTGCCAAAAAAATATATTCGGTGGAAATAAATCCGAAGGCTCATAATTACGCCGTGGAAAACGTTCTGCTTAACAAGGTCGGGAACCGCGTTGTTCCGATACTGGGCGACGTCCGCGAGGTCTGCAAAACTTTGGGAGAAGAGTTCAACAGAATCTTAATGCCGCTTCCGGAAAATGCTTACGAGTTTCTGGACGTAGCTTTCTCCTGCTCGCACCACGGCACGATAATCCATCTTTACGGAATAGAAGGCCCGGAAGACGGTCTGAACAAAAAGGTAAAGGAGATGGCCCGCAAATCTGGGGTCAAATACAGAATCCTATCAAAAAGAAAAGTCCTTCCCTACAGTCCACGCACATTCAAGGTTTGCCTAGAGATAAAAGTGATTTGATTAATATTCGTGCAGTTGCAACATTTTTTGCGAATATTTCTAGCATCCTTTAATGCGTGTTTTATATTTTTCTTATGTTTTGTTATGTCATAGACTCCGATTATTCCGCCAAAAATCATCCCTGGTGCGTATAAATCATAGAAATTTCTGCTTTCGCCTATTCTGTTGCCCCTCCATACCTCAAAATCCCACCTATTGCCGTCAACCCTGAGGCTGTCCTTCTCCACTCCCTGTATGCTCAGATATTTTTCCGCCTTAACATCTTTTAACCATTTTAAATCAAAATCTCCAGTGTTGAAGTCGTATTCAAGAACGACAAGGTTTTCTCTTTCGTATTTCATCGACTCATCCTAAATTATTTGTCGAAAAAAAGATTTATAACCCAAGAATGGAGGAATATTATGAGACTCATAATCGTCCGCCACGCACAAACCATTGAAAACGTGAAAAGGATAACGATGGGCCAGAACGGAGGCCATCTGACAGAAAAAGGCTTTGTTCAAATGAAGAAAACGGCAGAAGCACTCAAGGACGAGAAGATAAACTACATTTATTACAGCAGTATGAAAAGAACGAAGGAAATGATGAAGGAGATAGCTAGGTTTCACCCCAAATCAAAAATCAAAAGCGAAAAACTTCTCTGGGAAAGGAATTTCGGAAAACTGACCGGAACGGACAAAGGAGACAAGATAGAAAAAAGCATGGGTTATGAGAAATTTATGAAATACAGACCAGAAGGAGGTGAATCGGGACTAGAAGTGAGGGAACGCACGATAAGGTTTTATGAAAAAATACTGAGGAAACATGAAAAAGATACGGTTCTTGTAGTTTCTCATGCTGGTAACATAATAGAAATGATTTTTTATATAATGAACTGGGGTTCAGAAAGATATGAGAAAGCGAAACCAAAAAACGCGGCAATAACAATTTTGGAAATAGACAAAAATAGGAAATGTAGAATAGAAAAACTTAATTCTCTCGAACACCTTTCTTGATTCTCACGTCCAGAACCCAGTGCCATTTCTTCGGGTTCCATGACTTGACGCGGGACTTGCCTGCGAATTCGCATTTTACTTTCTTTTTCCTGCAGACCTCTTCCACTTCTTTCATGAGATTTTCCGGCTCATCTCTATCGAGACCATGATAGTGAATCATTCCACCGTTTTTCACGAATTCCAAAGCCTTCGGCAAGTATTTTTTTGCCGAGGGCAGAAGGCCCATCAGAACCCTGTCCGCTTTTTGTTTTATTTCAACTTCTTTACAGTCCGAGTTTATTGTCTCTATTTTCCTTGTCTTGTTCAGCTTAACGTTTTCCTTGAGATAAAGGAAAGAAACGGGATTTATCTCTATCGCATAAATCTTTTTTGCCCGCGAGTGGACGGCCAACGGTATTGAAAAATACCCGATACCGGCGAACATGTCCACGATGACTTCCCCTTTCTTCACCATTTCTATCAGTCTAGTCCTCTCGTTGTGGTTGCCCTTGGACCACATTATCTTTTCCACGTCCAGTCTGAAAAGGCAACCATGTTCTTTGTGTATAGTTTCCGTTCCGTTTCCGGCCAGTTTCTTCAGCTGTGGCTCACGGTACTTACCGAAGATAGAGCCACTCTTGTACAATACGGTCTTCGTGTTAGGCAGAAGCAGCAGCCGCTCCGCCGCCTCCTTGTCCTTCCTGGACAGGATTATTATTTCCCCGATTTTCTGGTAGTGCATAAAAAGTAACACCTAAAAACAATTTATTCCTTTGCCACTATTCCGCCATCCATAAGCAAGTAAGAACCTGTCATGAAAGATGAATCTTCTGAAGCTAAGAACAAGGCACCTTTTGCTATCTCTTCAGGTTTGCCCAGTCTTCCGAGAGGAACTAATTTTTTTATTCTGTTTTTTTCTATATTTGTTATTCCTTCAAGGAGCATTGGAGTTTCTGTTGGACCTGGACATAAGGCATTAACTCTGATATTATATCTAATTAGTTCCACTGCAGCAACTTTTGT
>Ga0172362_10002072_pt1 | contig 17390 bp, 10 predicted proteins | sample LakKivs1_kivu2a2_FD_114534 | JGI IMG/M metagenome (GOLD analysis project Ga0172362, IMG submission 114534) | Sediment microbial communities from Lake Kivu, Rwanda - Sediment s1_kivu2a2 | ecosystem: Environmental > Aquatic > Freshwater > Lake > Sediment | place: Rwanda: Western Province, Lake...
ATGTCTTTACGCTTTTTTCTCTTTGTCTTTTGCCAGTCTGCGTATTATAGCTTCGTTATTGTCCTCTGCCTGTAAATTCCTGCTATTGCATAATCTTCCCTCCGTTTAGCCGCAGGTTTTAGATCTTCCTCATTTTTTTCAGAGATTTCTCCTGTTGTTTCCGTTTTTTTTTCATAATATGTAAATATACTAATAAAACATTTACAAGCGCATGCCCGGACTTATATTAAACTGATAAAATTTCGAATCAGGTTTATTAACACTCCTCCTGAAAGACACATTTGTTTATTAATTATATAAAAGACAATTATATAGATTAATAATTATTCTGCATATATTTTCGACCAGAAAGCAAAAAGACTTTAACAACACTATTTTTATTTCAAATAAATAGTTATATTGACGGCGTTAAAACAAAGGTCTAACTAATATTTTTCTACATGTTACTTCATCAGCAGTTTGTCCGGAATGCAAAAAAGTTTGGTAAAAAGCTTGCCATAATTGACAAGACAACCGGCAGTAATGTCACATATTTAAAGGCTCTGATTGCATCACTGATCCTCAAATCAAAATTCAGCAGGTACGACAAGGGATTTATCGGCATTATGATCCCCACATCTGCAGGTTGTGCACTTGCATCAGTTGCAGCGCTTATGAGCGGAAGGATACCTGTAATGATAAACTACTCGACAGGCGCGGAAGCAAATGCAAAGTATGCCCAGAAAAAATGCAGATTCAAAACCATCATAACTTCAAAAGCCCTTCTTGAAAAAATCAATTGTCCGGTTATAGAAGGCATGGTTCTGATTGAGGACATCATGAAAGGGATCAGCACAGGCGACAAGCTGAAAGCAGCAGTGAAATCACTTTTACCCTTAAGTATTTTGCTGAGCGCCATTCACAAAGGAGATGAAGACGACACTGCAGTGATTCTCTTTACCAGCGGAAGCGAAAAAGACCCCAAGGCAGTCCCTCTTTCTCATAAGAATATCGCGTCAAATATTCACGGTTTCAGCGACTATATGGGAATTACTTCGGAGGATAAGATTCTGTCTAACCTGGTTTTTTCCCATGTATTCGGCCTGACAGTAAACCTGTGGGTCCCGTTGTATCACGGTATGACAATGGTCACTTACGCCAACCCGCTCGATTTTCAGACTATCAGTAAGATAGCACACGATGAGCAGCCTACATTAATGGTCGGAACACCGAGCTTTTTCTGGGGATATCTCCAGAAATCAGATCCCGGCGATTTCAAGTCCCTGAGACTGATGATCGCTGGAGCCGACAAGTGCCCTGATGCTCTCAGGGACGGATATAAGCAGAAGCATGGTGTAACTCTTCTTGAAGGATACGGGGCGACTGAGACATCCCCGGTAATATCTGTCAACTCACACGAAAACAACAGACCGGGAAGCACCGGGAAGGTTCTTCCCAACATACAGGTAAGGATAGAGAATTTCGAAACAGGTAAAGAATGTGCAGCCGGCGAGGTCGGAAAGATCCTGGTAAAGGGGCCTTCGGTCATGTATGGATATTACGACGACCCCGAACAGACTGCCGAAGTGCTGAAAGACGGGTGGTACAATACCGGCGATATGGGTTATCTTGATAATGAGGGATACCTTTGGCATGCAGGAAGGTTCAAGAGATTTACGAAGGTTGGCGGTGAGATGGTATCACTTGTCAAGGTTGAAAACACTATGGAGAAATATCTTCCTCAGGGTGCAACATGCTGCATTGTAGAGATTATGGACGAAAAGAAAGGATCCGTTATCGTTGCAACGGTGTCTCAGGATGTGAACAAAACAGAAATCCTCAGGAAGTTGATGAATGACCTGCCCAGTATAGCACTCCCCAGACAATTCATAACCATCGAGCAGCTTCCTATGATGAGTACGGGGAAAGTAGATTTCCGTACAGTTACAAAAATGGTCCAGGAAATAATGAATAAGTCAGGCCTTGATGAATTGATTACCTGAAAGATTGCTGCCTGTCTCATGAGTTTCCGGATTCTGTATGGATCAAGCCAGTCGGAGTCTGTTACTGACATTTAGAATCTCTACATGATCAGGTTATGCTGCAGGTAAGGAAGCAAAATATCGTTTTTATAATCATCCGTACCGTCATAGGTTATTGTCACGACCGGAACTCCGGTTAATCTCCTTATCTCTCCTGTCATTGCCTCGGTAACCAGCGAGGGGCAGCAGAATGCAGGATTGGCCTGTACGAAGAGGGAAATATCAGGATAGTTTTCAAGCAGGTAAAAGATCTTTAAGATATTTTCAAACGATTCGCCTGAATGATAGGGATTAATGTTGAACCTGGCAAGGTTTTTTTCCAGTTTTCCGGGATTGACAGTTTTCTTCGGGCCAATATATTTTTCGAAAAACCTATAGTATTTATCATCAAACAGTTTCAGGCATGAGCTGATCAGCCTGTGCTGGGCAGCAGTAAGATATTCTCCGCGGTAAATGTCACGTCGTATTATATTTTCCACGGCCATTTTAACCTGGTCAGTATAGGGTGTTGTAATTACCTCGCCGCCGGCTTCCTCGATGGCATGGTTCAATTCCTGATTCATCAAATCGTTATCGCATACATATAAATCGCCGAAAATTGCGACTTTTGGCCGATGACCTTCTCTGACCCCGATTTTATCAAACATGCTGACGACACCCGATACAGCATCGTCCATCGGCTTTATCCCGAGAAATGCCTCTTCAAGGATTCCGACACTTTCAGTTATTGCATGGTCGGTTTCGCCATTATTGATTTCATATGGTCTTATCCTGCATGCAGTCATCCTTACAAGTCCTCCGAGCATATAAGCGAAATATGCATAGTAACATGCGCCAAGAGATATTTCGAGATGTGTCTGTAAGCCCCTGTAAACCTGTGCTTTTTCAAAACCCTGGCCATAATTGTCAAAAATGCTTTTCGTATACTCCGGATACAGTCTGATATTGCAGGATACCTTCGCTTCGAATCCCCATAACATCGTGTTCTCCGGTTTCAGATTATTTTCCCTGACATATTCTATAAATTCCTGGGCAATGATATTTACCGGGATACACTGCCCCGTGTTGTGCATCATGCTTTTCTTTACTATCAGCTCACTGGATTTAAGCAGACGGGCATCAATACCAAGTCTTCTCAGGTTGGCGACAAGAAGGGGTGATACTATCGGATCCCACCGCGGGAACAGCAGCGTTTTGCCGGCTATATTATCCGACACACGCGGGAAGATCTGCCCGGCTTCAATCTTCGGTTTTCCGTTATGCATTAAAGCATGATTCATAAATGAACGGACTGCCGCTTCAATCCGGGTTTCATATCCCAGGTTGGAATCATGCTCATCAATCTGAAGGATAAGATAAGGCTTCTGACAGCTGTTGAATATTTTCTTGAAGTATTCAATTATGAATGAATCAGGTGAGCATTTAAATGCTGTGATCAGCACCGGATACAGGTTCCTTGTTTCAGCCACAATTCTTGCAACCTCGAGGATCCTGGAAACAAAATACCACGGGACTTCCTTCAGCAATACTGTAATGTCATCATTGTCAATCTCATCTGTAGAAATCATATCCTGGTAGAATGATTTGATTCCCAGGCCGTTAAGAATATCAGGGATTCCTTTATTCATGGTCCCGGATAGTACTATGTAAGGTCTTCCAAGAAGGACGACTGAGATTTCTTCCTCCGGGTGAAATTGTTCACTGAAGATAGTCCCGAGCTGATTCTTTTTATTTGAATACCAGGATAATGCTTCGTTAAAGGCATTTAATACAGAAAGATAGCTTATTCCGTTCCTGACCAGCGGTTTTAAACACTGATATAGCTTTTGTGCCACGAAATATTTTCCCTTGCCGAAATTTAAAAGGGGGGAAATACACTTATTCGGGATATTATTGATTTTCAGAGTATAAACGAGTGATGCGCTGAACTGGGTATAATAGCAGTAATGTCCTTTGTCTTCTCCAGATTTTTCACGGTTCTGAAGCAGCACAGGCAGAAAAATATGATCTGCCTTGTCTGAAAGATAGACAACATGTCCGAAAATTGAATTGATCGGGGAGCAGAATTCGGCTCCGGCAAGGCATTTACCTTTTCTTACCGAATCGCGGTAATCTTCGCTTGTTATAACACGGATTGACAGATTCCTGAAAAATCTTTTCCAAAGCGCGAGTTCGTCGAATAAATGAAGTGTGGCAGGTATACCAATAGTGATATCGTCCCTCAGGTTTTTTTCTGTTTTATCTGAATATATTTTATCTCTGGTTTTCAGAAGGTCAAAACCTGACCTGTTTCTGGAGATAAAATGGTGAGTATCATAATCTCGTCCGCACATGAAACCGAAAGCAACTTTTTCACCGGAAACGGTTGCCAGACTTATACAGCAGTTATTTGTGCAGAGAGAGCATGTCTCGGTCTCTATTTCAATCTTTTCACGGTATATTCCGGTTCCCCTGAATGTTGATTTGCTGATTTGCTTCTCCCGGAGCATCAGGGCTGTTCCCAGTGCACCTGTGAGATGGCAATATTTTGATACATATATTGGTTTATTAAGTCTTTGCTCAAATGCTGCAACCAGCATTCTGTTTTTTGCAGTTGCTCCCTGGAAGCAGATGTTCTTCCCAATGGATGCTTCGATCGCAACCTTTTTAAGATAATTTTCAGTTACTGAGTGCAGTGCTGTTGCAAGTATCTCACTGACCGAGTACCCGGCATTCAGAAGATGGCTTATATCTCTTTCCATAAATACTGCACACCGGTCACTCGCAAGAGGTGAACTGACATTTTCCGACTTCAGGGCATAATCAGATATTGAGCAACCCAGCTTTTTGGCCTGCTCCTGTAAAAAACTCCCGGTACCTGCTGCACAGACACTGTTCATCTGTGAGAATGTCACATTACCGTTATGCATGAGCGTGAACTTGGCATCCTGTCCGCCTATCTCAATTATTGTATCAGTTTCCGGATTCAGTTCATAGGCTGCCACAGCGTGTGAGGTGATCTCATCTATTATAAGGTCGGCATTCAGGATCTTGCCGATGAAGTTCCTTCCCGATCCGGTTGTCCCGATTCCTGCTATAACCAGCTCGATTTTCTTTTTCTCTGCCAGATTCTCCAATGCCTCCAGGATGGACTTGACAGCTGACAGGGGTTTTCCTGCAGTATAAGTGTAGAAACCTGCAACGGGTTTCCTTGTTTTATCAATAAGGATACACTTGGTGCTTGTTGAACCTATGTCAATACCTGCATATACCTCATAAGTTCCAACTGGCGCCGGTTCAGAATATATGTCTGCCTCCACGTTCGCAGGATGCAGGGAAATCACCGGCTTGAAGATGTAAGATTCTGCACTGGTGAAATCGGGATATGAGCTTAAATTCAGCGATAACGGTTTGTGAAAATACTGTTTTTCCACATTACCCTCTACTATGATATCTTCGAATGAATTGATCTTTAAAGGGATCAGGTCGGCTTTTTCCCTGAGAAGCAGAAGCGCGGCACCTGCTGCTCCGAAGAGATGAGAATTCTCGTCTTGGAGAAATCTGGTTTTTAACATTTCCTCGAGGTACCTTCTTACAACACTGTTTTTTGAAACTCCTCCGGTCATAAGAAGGGGCAGGGGAGGGGATTCCCTGTTAAAAACAGTATTATTGATGTTTTCAGCAAGACCCTTGCAGAGGCTGTTGCATATTGAATTGACTGAAAAGCCTCTCTGCTGGGCATGGATTATATCAGTATTTGAAAATACTGCACACCGTGACGCTATAAAAGGAACCGGATCAGTGTTTTTCAGAGCCCTTTCACACAGTTCTTGAATACCCGAAAGATTGAGCCTGTCGGCCTGCTGATCAAGAAAACTGCCTGTCCCTGCTGCACAGGATGTATTTATTTTAGTTGACTGATAATTGCCGGCGGCATCAAATTTTATAAGCATGAATTTCTCGGCACCGATGTGAAGAACAGATGCTGCATCCCTGCAGAAATGTTTTGCGGCAGCCATTATTGCCACCTGGGTATTGTAATTCAGAACATTTTTCTTATTAAGACAGACAGAAGACGAAGTGCACGCGGCTGCCTTAACGCTGGTCAGATCAAGTACCGTTACAGCGTCTGAAAGAGTGTCACGGATACTACCCTTATGGAATTTATAATATTTGCGGAGAATATTGCCGTAAGGATCCATCTGTACAATGGAAACTGAAACTGAACCGATGTCAATTCCAAGAACCGTATCTCCGGACGGAAAGACCTTAGCTGCCATGTTTTCCCGGCATTTATGATAAATTCATAATTGCTACAGGAGATAAATATACAACTAAATCAAAGAGATTTATTAAAAGTTTTCATCTTGCCCCCTGTCCCCTGCCCCCTGCCCCCTGAAGGGGGTTCTATTAATTGGTAATTAACAAGTAGGGGCAAAGAGGTCCTTATATGGCAACCTCTCAGCCATTAATCAGACACTACTGGCATTTAAGGTTGGTTCTTTTTGCTTTTGAAGGTTCAGCAAAGGCTCCGTAGAGTGAATTTTTAAATGAAGTGCATGCATTGGCGGTTTGTCCTTTGCCTTCCTGTGCCAGACCAAGCTGAAAGTAAAATTTGGCTTTGGCTTCAGCATCGCCTGTTTCAAGAGCCAGACCTTTCAGGGCATATTCTGCCCCGCTGTCGAAATTCTTCTTTTTGTTATACACATCGGCAAAGAAGTAGAAAAGATCCTTGTCGTCGCCGTATTTGGCAGCTTTATTCAGTAAAGCAAGAGCTTCATCAAGGTTTTCTGCCTGGTTCTCTCTTGAACCGGCAGACCGGAAATATTCAAGCGCCATGGTGGATGCCTGTTTTTTCCTCTCATCATCCTTCCCGCTTTCCAGTTTTTCGAGGTATGAATCGATTGTCTCCTCAAATGCAGCTGAATTATTCTGCTTTATGTATATCAGGGATTTATTGTATAAAGCATTTATATACCCCGGATTCAATAACAAAAGAGTGTCATATGTGAGCAGGGCTTTACCGTAATCATTATTGCTGAAATAATCGGTTGCCATTGTGTTATATGCCTGTACAAGTATTTTGCCGGCATTTGCCTTATGGGTTTCGGTACCATATTTTTCCGCGACAGCTGAGGCAGCTTTTGATGCCTGCATTATTTCCTGCGCCGGTTTCTTCTCGTTGATGGTGTTTGCTGCAACCCTGTAGTACAGGCCAGGGAGTACACCTATTGCTTTTTGTTTCAGGTCGGCTGCGGTTTCTCCAACCTTGTCTGACAATGTAATTACATTCTCAAATGCCTTGATGGCAGCCTGAGGATTGGTCTGTGTCGCTTTAGCTCCTTCATTATACGCCGCGATTACATCGCTTCTCGTCTGAGCTCTCAGGATCATTCCAGTAACAGCCAGGAGTACCAGGATAACTGATACTTTTTTCATAACATATCTCTTCATTTAAATTCAGATTATCAGATTATTACAAGTTCTTTTTCTTCCCAAAGGGTTCAAATATAGAAATTATATTTTAATTATCTATTCATGCCTGATAGATTCTATAGGTTTCAGATCGGCAGCTCTCTTTGCAGGAAGGTACCCGAAGGTTATACCAACGATCACTGAAAAGCTGAATGCAATGAAAATGGAGTAAAGAGTCAGGGAGGTCTTGACTTCAGTAAGAATTCCGATTCCCAGCGATAACACAATTCCCAGGAATACTCCGATCATTCCCCCGGAAACACTCATGGCCATGGCCTCGGTTACGAACTGTCCCATTATATCCGATCTGCGGCCCCCGACAGCCCTCCTTATCCCGATCTCCTGTGTCCTTTCAAGAACTGATGCCAGCATGATATTCATTATTCCTATTCCTCCCACTATTAGAGAGATTGCCGCGATTGATGCCAGAAGGAGGTTATAAATACGACTTTCACGTTTTTCCTGTTCCATCAGCTCGTAGGGTATTATGATGCTGAAATCGTCATTGTTGAAATGGCGGCGCGTGAGTATACTTTTTATTATATCAGCCGATTCGAGCAGCCGTTCGGAATTTTCCAGCCTGACCGTTACCTGCTTCAGCTCACTTAATAGAATATTGGTTTTAGTGATCCTTTTTCCGAAAGTTGAAAGCGGGATATATACATCATTATTAAGATCGCGTGCAGCCAGCTCGCCTATTGTTTCGGTAAAAAGTGCTTTTGTCTGAAGCACTCCGGTAACCTCATACCACTGGTCACCAAGCTTGATGTTCTTACCCAGCGGATCTTCATAGCTGAAAAGTTCCCGTGCAATGTTTGCACCAAGAACACAGACCTTCAGCTGCCTGTCGTAATGATCCCTGTCAATGAAAATCCCCCTGTCCATCCTGTAATTCAGTATGCTTGTTATATCGGGTGTCACACCAATCACATTTGCCTTAGCCGACCTGTCCTCAAACATTGCATCGAGCTTAATCTCTGACTGCGGAGCAACTCCTCTGACTCCAGGGACAATTTCACTGATGGCTCTTGTATCATCAAGGGACAATCCCTGTGAGAATTTTATCCTTACCTGTTCAAGTTCAGTATCCGTAAAATCTTTATCACGGATAATTATATTGCTGACACCCAGATCCTGGTACTTTGCCATTGCCTGTTTCTTTGCCCCCTCGCCGATGGATATCATGGCAATCACTGAAGCAGTCCCGAAAATGATGCCGAGCATCGTCAGAAATGACCTGAATTTATGATCGCGAAGCCCGTAGATCGCTACTCTTATACTTTCTTCAATCTGCATGGTCAGACTTTTTTTACCTTGATAATATATTTTCCGGAAGCACAAGATCCTGTCCCGGCCTGAGATCTCCGTCGACAATTGTATACATATTATTGGAGGGTCCTGTTCTAACCTCTGTTTTTCTTATTTTTCCTCTTCTCCTGACAAAGCAGTAAAAGTGCTTGTTTTCCTCAAGGATGCAGTTGCTGGGAACATAAATTTCATTTTCACCTTCGTATGTGATGTATTCACACCTTACTGTCATTCCCGGTTTAAGCCTCAGGTCGGTCCCGGATATCAGGATTTCTGTCTGAAACACTTTTTTCATATCCGACTGTTGAATGCACACCCTGCTCACATTCGACAATTTACCGTTGAACGGAACATTGGGGAGAGCATCCAGCCTGACAATTACATCAAGTCCGGATTTTATCCTGCTTATGTCATTTTCCAGAATAATTCCCTTAACCTTCATTGTCCGGATATCGGGGATCCTTGCCACTATATAACTAAGGTACACTTCATCGCCGATTTTGTACATCTGACCTGTCCTGGGATTCCTTTCGACCACAAATACTCCGTCAAGCGGACTGGTCACAACCAGCAGCTTAAGTGTTTCCTCAGCTGTTTTAAGTTCATTTTGCTTCTGGGCAACTTTTATCTGCTGGATACGGTAATCCAGGCTGTCGAGTTTTGGTCTTAGCTTAAGGTTTCTCTTCAGGTTATTCAGTCTGATTTCAGCCTGGCGGTATTCAAGTTCTATTACCTTTCTGATCCCGGCAGATTCAAAGGCCGATTTTTCCATCTGGAGTTTCTTAAGTTCAAATGAAGGCTGTTCATTCCGTAGCTGAGCTTTGAGGTCCTGCAGGTTATTGGTAATCTGGGCTTTAAGTTTATTAGCAGAGGCTATTTCATTTTCGAGGGATTCCCTTTTTTCGATGATGGTTTTTTGAACAGATGACGGATCTACTGTTATTACAGGATCTCCCTTCTTTACATTTTTGCCATGTTCAGACAGTCCGATTATCTTGAAATTGTACCCGTAAATCGGGTTTATTCTCGGCATTGTCACTACAGAGGAATTTACTGCCTGCAATTCTCCTGTTTCAATCACGGTCTGCCTGAACGGCCCTCTCAAAACTGTGTACCTGCTATCGTTCCTGCTGCCGCACGACATATTCAGGAGTACAAATAAAAGAACCGGAAGAAGCAATGAGATGAATTTCTTCCCGGTAACTTCGATATTCCGATATGATGATTTCATGATTGAGTTCCCTGTTTCCTGTATCTTATTTTTGCATTGCTTTCCCGGAGGTTTCAGCCCGGCCCTTTTCAGTCAGTTCTTCCTTGCTGAGGAAAGGATTGGAAAGAGCAATCTGGTCATCCTGTTCAAGTCCTTCTGTTACAATTGCATAATCTGTGTTGACGCCACTGGTTTTAATATCCCTGCGCCTGAACCCTGATCCGGATTTTATGTAAACATAATCTGTACCCTGCTCGTTGAACAGGGATTCGAGAGGAATGTAAAGTACATCCGGGATCTCGCTGACTATGATCTTGCAGCTTACAGTCAGTCCCGGAAGCAGTTTTCTGCTCTGTCCATCTATCCTGACCTGAACGGGGAAAATCTTGATTTTTGATTTATAATCGAGGTTCTGGGCAAGGTTGGCAACTGCATCTACTTTTCCCGCGTAGAGTGAATCTGAAAATGCATCCGGTCGAATCTCAACTCTCTGGCCCGGTATCACTTTTGAAATGTCAACTTCATTAATTTTAAGTTCGGCTTTCATTTCATCAAGATCCGGCAGCTCAATTATTTTGGAACCTGAATAAGGCGCATCTCCCGCAGCCCACTTCTGCTGGGTGGTATAGTTTTGCTCCTTGATTGCAATCCCATTTGCCGGACTAACGACATACAGTTTGTCCATTGAGGAGTTTGCTTCCTCAAGAGTTAATGACAGTTGATTGATGGTCAGGCTTTTCTGAAGGAGATCCTCTTTATGAATGATTTTTTTGTTTTCTATCTGTTCCTTTGCCCGGTTGAGGGATATTGTGGCAGATTCCAGTTTAAGCTGTATCTCTTTCTTTGTAGCCTCCGGTTCGAATGTGGATGTTTCAAAATTGATTTTTGAGATCTCCTGTGATAAACGGGCCAGTTCCAGATCGGCTTCAAGATCCTCGATTTCTGATTGTTGAGTGGATTTAAGCTTCTCATATTCAGCCTTTGCAATTTCAAGCTGCTGTTCAGCCTGAACTATGGCTCTTTTGATCTCCGACGGATCGAAGATCATTATTGTATCTCCTTTTCTGACTTCAGCTCCATCTTCAACGATCTTTGCCAGTTTCAATGATGATGCATAACGGTAGGAGATCTGGGGAGCAGAAATAGAAATTGAATTGACGGCCTGGACTGTCCCCTGTTCTGTAAGCTCCTCGAGGAATGTGCCTTTCTTAACCAGTGTCACCTCGACATCTGCGGCATCTTTCCGGCCGCACGACATCAAAATAACAGGTAACATGAATAATACTCTTTTTATCATTGATACATATATGTTTTATTGATTATTAATGTTAGTGGAATCTTTTTTCTCAGGTTCTTGAACTATGAGGCTGTTTGGCGGCTCGCTTAATGCTATAATTTCATTCCCCTTAAGTCCTTCCGTGATTATAGTATATGAACTTCCTGATGTTCCTGCCGTAATATTTACCGGCCGGAACTTATTTTTCTCCCGGACATAAACCACTCTCGAACTGTCTTTGTCAAATATCGCCAGCGAAGGCACGTAAAGAGTATCTTTTTCCTGTTTAATTATTATTTCGCAGTTCGCGCTGAGACCAGGTTTCATCCTGTTATGACAGCTGTCGACATCGATTATGATTTCAAAGAATTTCACTTTTGGATTATAATTTCTCATAGCCTGACTTGCTGCAAGATTTTTCCTGTTGACCCTGCCAGTTGTTACAAGTTGTTGTGCAGCTGCGACGGTCAGATTGACTTTTTGCCCTTTTTCGATTTTTTTGAAGTCTGCTTCAACCACGTCTGCAGATATCTGCATCCTGCTCATGTCAGGGAACTGAAGGACAGGCGTATTGAAGAACATCAGGGTTGTGCCTTCCCTCACCGGACCTCCATATGATCCTGATCCTCCTCCTGAGCTGATCACAGTTATTCTGGGTGATTCAGTACGCATTACTATACCATCCCTTTGAGCTATTAACGTAAGAGAATTGATCTGGTCGGCATATGTCTGAGCCCTCATATTCTCCTGCATTATTCTGGCTCTTTTTTGCCTGATGTCTGTTTCACCTATGATCCTGGTGGCTGCCAGCTTTCTTTCTGTCTTCTGTTTTTCTATTACGGCTTTTTTCATCTCGAGATCAAGCAATTTCCGGGTTGTTTCAGTGGCGAACTTCATCTGCAGTGAATCGAGGGATGATATTTTAAGCTGTGCCTCACTTGTTGCCAGCCGGGCTTCGAGAAGCGCTATGTTAAGCTGATTGTCGGCTTCGGTCTTTTTCAGCTCTGCCCCGAGGTTCTCGACGGACGTTAAAACTTCCCTGTACATGGATTCCAGCTGGGGTACGGTAAGTACGCACAATGTGTCACCGGTTTTGACAAAAGCCCCGTCCTGTGCAAGCCTGACAATTGTCATCTGACCATACGACGACCTGGGAGGCATGACAGGTGTGTTAACGACTGCCTGAACTGTCCCTGTGACATGGATTTTTTCAATATAATCTGATTTACCCAGCTGATAGGTGATTATTCTGTCATCTTTTTTACCGGTACAGGAAAAAAGGCAGAATGTGAGGGACAGGGATATGAATAAGCAAATCTTCATTAGAATGGATTAAGGAAGATTCTTTTCGGTACATAGGTTGAGATTCCTCTCCCGACTTTGTCGGGATCGGAATGACATGTGAACGAAAGGGGTGGTGTGAAGAAGCGGCGATTCGCAGGTAGTTTGACTGATGTCACCCCTTTGTTGCGAATCGCCGCTCCTTCCCCTTCCATTCCCAAAATTACTTGTCATTCCTAAGCGAAGCGAAGAATCTCTTTTCATCTTATTAAAATCCGACAACATTAAGATTATAAAAAGATAAAGGTATGAAAAATTAAACTAAAAGAATAGTTTAGAAAGGATTTTTTCTAAAGTCTTGCCTCTCTCAGTAGTTTTCAGGGGCTGATCTTCAGATTTTCATCAGGGTTTAGCTCATAGATGATTCCCTTCTCTGATGCATTCATTATCAATACTTTGAATATAATGAGGTTAGCCAGGATCGATTCAGCCCTGCGTGAAGATATCCCTGTGATTTTCCGGAATTTTGATATTGAAATTGAGCCGTTGCTTTTCAGATATTCGAAAAGTGCATTTTCTGCTTTCCCGAATTTTACGATCAGTCCTGATGCTTTTTCCTCCTTTCTCCAGACCTGGAGCAATACTTTATTTGCCAGAAGATTCTGATCGTGGTGCCTGAAATATGACCGCCAGTTCCCTTTCTCATCTTTTGCCTGGTAAGGTCTTTTATTTCCTTTTGTGACCTCAACTTCAAGAATGGTTTTCCCCCCGGTTGTATGTTGTTTTATTGTATAATTTATTTCCGGCCGGCAGAAAAGCTGAGCAGCCGTATCTACCATATAGATTTCCTCATCAGATCTGATCCCGGCGATGTTTCCATTATCCCTTACGCCTATAAGCAACCTTCCGCCATCGCTGTTTGCAAATGCCGATAATGTTCTTGCAATCTTCCTGCTGTCAGAAATACAGTACTTGAAATCCAGATGCTGATTCTCGCCCCCTCCTATCAACTTTTTCAGGTAATTGTCCATATAATCGCTTTATATTAAAGCTGTGCACTGAAGGATTATTTTTATCCTGGCAGATAAGTAAACGTCTAAAATTAAGATTTCTTTCTTAAATATATGATGAATACTTTGCAGAACCTGTTTATAGGAGACAAGATTAATTTTTCATCAATAAGATCATGAAAAAGGATGCTGTCTCAAAAGACTTCATCTTGCCCCCTTCCCCCTGAAGGGGGTTCTATAAGTATAAGATAATCAGAAAGTCCCCTTTAGGGGTCCCGATAGCTATCGGGATAGGGGCAATAACAAAAGAAGGGGGCTTTTGAGACAGCCCCCCGGACTCACTGAAATCTCTGGAAATAGTTCAGATACTGATTCTGAAATAAGTTCATTTCATGGCAAGAACATTTTCGGTATCATTCAGCAGCAATGGGAAATACGCGGCAATAAGGCTGATTTTATAGCTTCTCCAGTTTTCTCCTACCGTGATGGCTTTCTGATGAAAATATTCCGTTTTGTTCAAGGCGGATTCCGAGGTTCTGAAACCATCTTTTTCCAGCTCTTTATCGAGCATCTGGACTCCGAAGTAATTCCTGTTGCTGACATACTGGACCGACAAGTTTTCTGAAAGTACATAATATTTCCTGCACCCTCTTTCTGTTGTTAAGGCAACTCTTACCTCCATTTTAGTGTTTTCGAACGATATTACAAACGGCCTGTGCTGTATGCCGTTGAGCATTATGTAATGATCGTCTACTTCAATCCTGTATTTACCCAGCGCTGAATATGTATCTCCTTCAGCGACATACTTCCTGCCGTATGAGCAAAGACTTATGGCAAGAATTAAACCGGAAATTAAAATGATTCTCTTCATGGTTGTTTTGCTTTGGTTATTTAGTTCATACTGTCCAAAAAATCCGATGTTTGCTATCGTTAACATCCATATAAAAGACTGCTTTCAGGAAGAGATGCTGCATCAAAATATGTTAATGCTGCTTTAATGATGAGGGTGTATTAAACGAGTGATCCAACCTCTCCTATCAGTACCTGCGGGCGGTATAGAGCCTTTTGAAATCAGAATTAAGAACAAACAGGGACTAGCGTAAAGAAATTGCCCGGTGGGCAATTTTAGCGCAGGAGCCTGATTGCAGGGGAGCAAATTAAGAACTTCTTACTTCTTCATTTGTTTGTTCAATTGTTCTTAATTCCGGATTTTTGACTCCCTTAATGACTTTAGAGGTTAATGACAGGGATTTTATTTATCCATAGATAAACAGGCTTTTGCTTGAGAATTCAGGATCGCAGGTCAAGTTTACCTTTAATTTACGCAATCCTGCTTCGTCGCCGGGAGTAGGGATGTGAGTAAGATGAACCTCGCAGTCACGCAGCTGTTTCAGAGTTTCCAAAGCCATCTGCGCCGCAGGATTGGACAGGGCGCTTATCCCAAGCAGGATAAGCGTTTCTTCGGCATCAAGGCTGATCATCCTGCCGTTAAGAATATCCTTTTTCAGGTAGGTTATCGAATCGATGAGGTTTTTTGGTAAAAGATACATGCTGTCTGGAAGCCCGGCAAGATGTTTGGTGGCATTTAATATAAGGCTTGATGATGCATGCATAAGAGGGGAGTTTTTCCCGGTGACTATTGTTCCGTCACTTAATTCAATGGCGGCTCCGCAATACATGCCCGCATTGCCTTTACCGCTTTTTTCTGCATCTTTTGCTGCTTTTCTGGCTGGCAGGACTGACTTCCGGTCTTCAGCTTTTGCTCCTACCTTATCCATGATGCCGGCCGCTAGGTTAAGGGTCTCCTTATCCACTATGCCCATGATGTATTCCACGGCACACCTGAAATATCTGCGGATTATTTCCTGATGCGACGCTTCTGAAATTATAGCATCATTTATTATACCTGAACTTGCCCGGTTAACACCCATATCTGTAGGAGACTGATACATAGATTCGCCGCCTGTGATTTTCTCAATGATCCTTTTTAGCAGCGGGAAAGCTTCAATGTCCCTGTTGTAATTGACAGCAATTTTATTATAGGCTTTCAGATGATGTTCATCAATCAGAACCTCATCTTTCAGATCCACGGTTGCAGCTTCATACGCGATATTAACCTTATGATCCAGGGGGAGGTTCCAGATGGGGAATGTCTCCAGCTTTGCATACCCGGCCTTGACTCCGTTTTTATATTCGTGGTAAAGATTGCAGAGGCATGTTGCAAGCTTGCCGCTTCCCGGCCCCGGCCCGGTAACTATTACGATAGGATTCCTGGTTCTGATATATTCGTTTGCCCCATACCCTTTGTCGCTGACGATCAGGTCTACATCAGTCGGATATCCCTGCGTGGGATGGTGCAAATATACTTTTACTCCCCTTAGTTCAAGTTTGTTCTTAAAGGCTTTTGCAGGTGACTGATTCTGGTAGCGGGTAATAACAACTGCTGTTATATCGATGCCCCATTCCCTGAAATCATCGATAGTTTTTAATGCATCGGCATCATACGTGATTCCAAAATCCGCACGTACTTTTTTCCTTTCAATATCCCCGGCATGAATGCATAAAATGACATCAACCTTGTCCTTTAATATCTGCAGAAGCCTCATCTTTACATTTGGATCAAATCCCGGGAGCACCCTTGAAGCGTGATAATCATATAGTATCTTGCCTCCGAACTCCAGATACAACTTTTGGCTAAACCTGTTGACTCTTTCAAGAATGGCAGATGACTGCTCTCTGAGATATTTCTCATTGTCAAATCCGATGTTATTCATGCCTGTCATTCTTATCCTCCGAACCTGGTGGTTTATTTATACATTCAATATTAGTAAAATTTTCAGTTCAAGGTAATTCATATTGTAATAAATGCGACACTGCCTCAACAACAACAATAATTGTTTTAACAATTTTTTAACGCTGATTCATTTCTTTATTTTGACTCTTTAAAATAATTTCGCAGTGCTTTTATTTTACAAGCTTCATATAATTAGAAAGATATGGATATCATTATTGAAAATCTCACCAAGAAATACGGCGCCCAGAAAGCGGTTGATAATATTTCCCTGAAAGTGGCAACAGGAGAGATATTGGGCTTTCTCGGCCCTAACGGAGCGGGCAAGACCACTACAATGAAGATCATTACGAATTTCATTGCAGCCGATGAAGGGGAAGTATTTATCGGTGGCAGGTCGCTCAGGGAAGACGCCAATGAATTAAAAAAGCATATCGGATATCTTCCCGAGAACAATCCTTTATACGAGGAGATGCCCGTTATGGACTACCTTGAATTCTGTGCCATGATCCATGGCATTGAGAAGAACCGGGTGAATACAAGGATTGCCGAAATGATTAAGATAACAGGTCTCAACAAGGAGAAGCATAAAAAGATCGCGGAGCTTTCAAAAGGCTTCAAGCAGAGAGTCGGCCTGGCACAGGCTATGATCCATGACCCTGAAATACTTATCCTTGATGAGCCGACCTCGGGGCTTGATCCAAACCAGATAGCCGAGATACGGAAACTCATCAGGGAGCTTGGAAAGGAAAAAACCGTGATACTGAGCACCCACATACTTCCTGAGGTTGAAGCAACATGCGACAGGATATTTATTATCAATAAGGGAAAACTGGTTGCAGACGGCACCGCGGAGACACTCAGGAAACAGGCTATGGGGACAGATATTCTAAGGGTAAGGATTGAAGACGGCGACCCCAACCAGGTATTCAAATCCCTGAGAGCCCTGGATACTGTGTCTATGGTTGATTTTGCAGATCGTCAGTTCAACAGGTTTAATGTTCACTGCAAATCCGAAGAGGTGAAGCGGCAGATCTTC
>Ga0172362_10002073_pt1 | contig 17389 bp, 17 predicted proteins | sample LakKivs1_kivu2a2_FD_114534 | JGI IMG/M metagenome (GOLD analysis project Ga0172362, IMG submission 114534) | Sediment microbial communities from Lake Kivu, Rwanda - Sediment s1_kivu2a2 | ecosystem: Environmental > Aquatic > Freshwater > Lake > Sediment | place: Rwanda: Western Province, Lake...
AGCAGGATCAATTGAATTTGGACGATTTGTTGCGCCAATAACCACAACTTTTCCTCTTGATTTAAGACCATCCATCATCGTTAAAAGTTGTGAAACAACTCTTCTTTCAACTTCTCCCTGAACCTCTTCTCTTTTAGGAGCAATAGCATCAAGCTCATCTATAAAAACGATTGTTGGTGCTGTTTTTTCTGCTTCTTCAAAAATATCCCTTATTTTTTTTTCAGATTCTCCGTAAAATTTAGACATAACTTCCGGCCCATTCAATAAAATGAAATTAGCATCAGACTCATTTGCAACAGCCTTGGCAAGTAAAGTTTTACCTGTTCCTGGAGGCCCGTGCAATAAAACACCTTTTGGCGGCTGAATTCCTAATTTCTCAAAAATTTCTGGATGTTTCATTGGAATTTCCACCATTTCTCTTATTTTCTTTACTTCTTTTTTTAAACCACCTATATCTTCATAAGTTATTTCCGGGATTTTTTCATCTGTGATTTCAACTGCTTTTGGATTAAGTGTGACCTCTGTATTTTCTGTAATAACAACAGGAGTATTGGGATTTGTATTAACAACCATGAATTTTATCTGCGAGATTCCACCACCAAGATTTCCAAATCCAATGCTTCCGAACATATCCCCAAAAAGATCATTAAAATCCCCCAAATCTTCTGAAAACAAATCTCTTCGCCTTTGAACCCCGCCTAAAACAATAATATCCCCCTTCAAAACACCTCTTCCTAAAAGCCCTCTTCTTAAACCTTCAGAATCTCCCTGAACCATAATTCCTTGCTGAGCTGGAGCAATCATGACTTTTTTTGCTTCTCTGACTTCGGCCTTAGAAACAGTCACCACATCTCCTATTCCTGTTTTTGCATTTCTTCTTAAGATCCCATCAATTCTCATTATTCCTTCACCAACATCAGCAGGATAAGCTCTGTCTACAATTGCAACTGTTTCCCTATTTCCCTTGATTAATATAATTTCCCCTCTTCTCACACCTAAATCTTTCATTAGTTCAGAATCAATTCTTGCTATTCCTTTGTATGCATCATCTTGCAATGCTTCAACAACTTTTAATTTAACTTCTTTTTTTGTCATTTTAAATTTCCTTTTTTTAATTCACTAAAACTCAAGCTTAATCTTCCCATGTCTTCAAAGCATAATCTTACCATGTCATTCATCATTTTTTCTTGTTCTTTCATGAATGAAACAATTTCTTTTGGTATTGAGACTGTATAGGAATTTCCGACAATTCGCATTTTAACACTGAACTGCTTGTTTTTAAGGTCCATAAACTTGTGATATTCCTGCTCATCAACTGGGTGAATAATTTTTTCATTGCATTTCGGGCAGACCATAACTCTAAAAACATAGCCGTTTTTGGATATTTTTCCTTCCTGCATCCGAGTATCGCATTTCTTGCATAAGATTTTATTATCAAAGATATCTGCCATTTTGTATATGTTTCTTGTGTATACCTTATAATATACACTATTTAAATCTTTTGCTTTATCGGGCTTGGCATATAAAAACAACTTTTAAAAACTAAAAAGAATATAAGTTTTTTATGAATTTTAAAGAGGTGAAAGAATACTGGAAAAAATTCTGGTTTTTGCTTTGGAAAGATGAATCTGTCTGGGGTTGGATATTCTCTATAATATTTATATTTTTATTTATAAAATTCATTTTCTTTCCGGTATTAAGTTTAATTACAGGCACTTCTCTGCCTTTGGCGATAGTTGAGTCCTGCAGCATGTATCATCAGGGAGGCATATTTTCCAACCTTGATTCCTGGTGGAGCAGGCATGATTCTAAATATTCCAATCTGAATATGACTAAATCTGAGTTTATTGATTTTTCTTTGAAAAATGGGTTTAATAAAGGGGATATTTTATTCATAGTTGGAACCAACCCGGAAAAACTGAAAATAGGAGATGTGATAATTTTTAATGGGGGGCAGAAAAATCCCATAATCCACAGGATAATAAATATAAGAGAAGAAAATGGAAAAAGAATATTTTCCACAGAAGGGGACAATAATAATGGGCAGTTAAGTGTGGAAAAAGACATTAATGAAAATCAAATCATTGGAAAAGCGATATTCAAATTAGTTCCTTATGTTGGATGGGGGAAACTGATATTTTACGAAAGCCAGCAACTTCCAGAAAATAAGGGCTTTTGCTCAGAAAACTAAAAGTTTAAAAATAGCACAAATTAAAACTAAAAATGGAATTTTGCCCTAGATGCGGAGCAGTATTGATACAGAAAAAGAAAAGAGATGGTTGCCCTAGATGCAACTATTCTGCAAAAGAAAAGGTAAAACTTAAAACTTCTGAAAAAATGAGCACAAAAGAAGGGATTGCGATTGTGAAACACAAAGAAACAGAGGTTGATCCTGTAATAACAGATGTCTGCAAAAAATGCGGGAATGACAAGGCATATTTCTGGACAATCCAGACCCGTGCATCAGATGAAGCTGAAACAAAATTCTTCAAGTGCACCAAATGCGGGCATACTAGAAGAGAATACAGGTGAAAATTCTAAAAGGTCATTGATCGTCTTGCGGCTGCCATATACTTATCATATTCTTCAGTTGTTGGTCTTCTAAAACAAGTGTCACAAACAGGGCACTTCATTGTAATTAAATTCGTTCCATAGTTATAACCAATAACTTTTGCATTGGGGTGGCCTTTTTCCTCGCATTCTTTTCTTCTTTGAGAAAGTAACTTAAGTTTCTCTGAAATAACATTTATATCTTGTTCTAAGCCAGATATTCCCACCATTATGATTATTAAAAGGAAGATCAATTTTTAAACATTGTTCTATTTCAAAAGAATAATTTCTCACAGTGTTAATCAATTGTCGAAAAGATTAAAAGTTGGATTTTCGTAGGTTTTTCATGGCCTTGTAGCTCAGCTTGGTTAGAGCACCAGACTCTTAAAAATGCCGTTAATGGTCAGGGAAATCTGGGTGTCGGGGGTTCAAATCCCTCCAAGGTCACTTTTTATAAAAATATCTCTAAATAAGAGATTGTCTGTTTTTCTGGGGGCGTTGGTAGAATTATCTTATTAATTTCTGAATATTCTCAATCGCATCTGCAATTTCTCTTCCCTTTTTAGTCAGTTGTATCACCTTTATCCGCCCTCTTTTTTCAAATACAACTAACTTTAACTCTTCAAGGGTTTGCAGAATCTTAACTGCATGGCTGTATGTGCAATCCACTTCTTTTGCCAGAATACTACCATACCTCATCCTTGTGTTTCTTTTCAAAGAGACAAGCATCAAAGCCGGCTTTCTTCTGAAAAAGATGTCAAAGTTGTCTTTCATTTTAACATATGTCTTTTAATGTATATATTTCAGACAGTATGTTGCTTTTAAACCTTTTGGAAACTATATATTCACCCAATAATAGTGGTGTTTTTCAAAGAGTTTATTAACCCTTAAAAATTAATAGAAAAATGGGAAAAATAAAGATCCTGGCAGCAGGAGATATTCATGGAAATACCGGATTAGTCAAAAAACTGGCTGAAAAAGCCCAGAAAGAAAAAGTGGATTTGGTGATTCTAGCTGGAGATTTGACTTTTGCTGAAAGTTCAACTAAGAATTTAATAGGCCCATTTGTAAAAATTGGAAAAAAGGTTTTATTGATTCCTGGAAACCATGAAACACTAGCAATGGCAGATTTTCTTGCAGAAATGTATCCTAATACAAAAAATCTGCATGGCTATTCTATAAAAATCGGGGATATTGGAATTTTCGGTGCTGGAGGTGCAGATAGTGGTATGAATATCATGACTGATAGAGAGATATTTGAAACATTGAAAAAAGCGCATTATGGAATCAGAGATGTAAAGAAAAAAATAATGATAACGCATATGCATCCTTTTGGAAGCAAATCAGAGGTTTCCGGGTTTATTGGAAGTAGTGGAATAAGAAAAGCAATAAAGGAATTTTCTCCTGAAATTTTGATTCACTCGCATATTCATGAAGCAGAGGGGGTTGAAGAGAAAATAGGGAAAACAAAAATAATAAATGTTGGAAAAAAAGGAAAAATCATTGAAATTTAAAGGTTTAAAAACCTATAAAAAGCTGTTCTTCTCAGGATAATCGTAAAATGTCTCCAAGAAAACCAGTCAAGCCAAGGGAAAAGACTATTGCTGAAAATTATTTCCCTGTAAATGAAGAGGATTTAAAAAAAACCACTGAAAAAATAATCAAAAATCCCCTAAAAGAGGAAATTACAAAAAGGGCTATAGAAATTCCAATAAAAAAGAGGGTAATTGAAGAGCAGTTAGTTAAAAGAGCTGTGGAAAAACCATATGATAAACCAGAAAAAAAAGAAATTGTTGAAAAAATTCCTGGAAAGAGAATTCCCAAGAAGAATCTAATAAAAAAAGAAAAGAAAACATCAAAGGCATATTCTATCCCAGAAATTTCACTTAAAAAATCAGGCTATGAATTAATAATAACAGAAAAACCGCAGGCTGCAATGAAAATTGCAGCTGCATTAGGAAACCCTAGAAAGCTAAGCAATGAAGGAATACCTTACTATGAAATTAACAGAAATGGAAAAGAGATAATTGTTGCATGTGCTGCCGGCCATTTATTCACGCTCAGTCAGAATAATCCTACTAATGAAATTCCAATATTTGATATTTCCTGGAAGCCCAATTTTTTAGTCAGAAAAAAAGATTTCACAAAAAAATACTATGATACTCTGTTCAAACTGGCAAAAGGAGCTGGAAGCCTGACAGTTGCAACAGATTTTGATATAGAGGGGGAATTAATCGGATTGAATATTATAAGGTTAATTGCAGGGCAAAAAGATGCGAATAGAATGAAATTCTCCACACTTACAAATTCTGAACTAAACGAAGCGTATGAGAATAAAATGCCTACACTCTGGTGGAGCCAGGCAATTGCAGGGGAAACCAGGCATTTTTTAGATTGGTTTTATGGAATCAATTTATCCAGAGCACTGATGAATGCAATAAAATCAGTGGGAAAATTCAAGATAATTTCAATCGGAAGAGTTCAAGGACCTACCTTAAACCTAATTGTGCAAAAAGAAAAAGAGATCGCAGCATTTAAGCCAGAACCCTACTGGCAGGTGTTTATAACAATAAAAGACCAAAATTCAACGAACAGGCTTGAACTAAAATACATAAAAGATATTTTTGATGAAAAAGAATTAAAGAAATTTGAAGATTTGAAAGGAAAAACAGCAATAACAGAGACAACAAAAACCCGGCAGGTTCTTGCTCCACAGCCACCATTTGATTTAACTACACTCCAGACAGAAGCTTACAGGTTTTATGGAATAAATCCAGCAAGAACACTCCAAATTGCACAGTCCCTCTATCTTTCAGGGCTAATTTCTTACCCAAGAACATCCAGCCAAAAACTTCCTCCCTCAATCAATTACAAGGAAATCCTAAAAAAACTCGCAAAACAGTATAATGTTGAAAAACTGATAACAAAAACCAAGCCGTTAGAAGGAAGAAAAACAGATCCAGCACATCCTTCAATTTATCCAACAGGAAATACACAGATTCTCGCAGGAGAAGAGGGAAAAATCTATAATTTAATAGCAAGGAGATTTCTTTCTTTGTTCTGTGACGATGCTATTCTGGAAAATAAAACAATAACTGCAAAAGTTGATGATTTGATATTTCTCTTAAAGGGTTCTGCAATAAAGAAAAAATCCTGGCTTGAGATTTATCCAAGCAAATTAAAAGAAGTAGAAATTCCTGATGTTAATGGGAAACAAAAAATAATAGATTCTAGAATAGAAGAAAAACAAACCCAGCCTCCAAAAAGATATTCCCAAGCTTCAATCATTTCTCAGCTTGAAAAGAAGAATTTAGGGACAAAGGCAACACGTTCATCTATTCTTGAAACTCTTTATGATCGCGGTTATGTACAGGGAAAAAGCATAGAGGCAACTCCTTTAGGAATATCATTAATAACAACACTTGAAAAATATTCTCCAATAATTATTGATGAAAAACTGACAAGGAAATTTGAACAGGAGATGAATTCGATCATAGAAGCAAAAAAAGACCTTGAAAAGAAAAAAGAGAAAGTAATTAGTGAGGCAAAAAAAACAATCACAGAAATCTCCAAAGATTTTGAAAAGAACCAGTTGAAGATTGGAGAAGAGCTGGTGCAGGCCAATCAAGATTATAGGAACCAGCAGAGAATTGAGAATACATTAATACAATGCCCAAAATGCAAGAAAGGAAATTTGGCAATTACCTATTCCAAAAAAAACAGAAGATTTTTTGTTGCATGCGATGCTTATCCAGAATGCAAGACTACTTTCAGCCTTCCTCCAAATGGAATAATCAAAAAAACAGAAAAAATATGCGAAGAATGCGGATTTCCTATTTTAATCAGGCTTTCTAAAGGCAAAAGGCCGTGGGAGTTTTGTTTTAATCCTGAATGTAAAACTAATAAAAAGAGGCTTGAAGAGCAAAGGAATAAATCAGAAGAATAAAAAATTATCTCCTTCTTCTAGCTCTTCTTGGCATTGCTCTTTCTTGTCTCGGATATTTGTGGAAAAGTGTTTTCAATAGCAATATTGCTGCAATTACGATTACAACCCACCTAGTTGGAAGACCAAGTAAGTCTGTCCAGATGCTCCAGATCAGGATTATTGCTAACAAAATTATCTTACCCCACTTGTAACAACCACCCATTTTGCACCTCCTTGATTATATAGATTGGAATATCCAGTTTATAAATCTAGTGGAAATAAATTTAATTAGTTTAGGGATATACAAACTAAAAATAATCAAAACCAGTTCCTCAGACTTTTTTGGGTTTTAATTTGAGATAGTAACTTGCTTTGTTTTAAAATTTCAGAATTATCAAAATTGTATTTTAGTTTTGAAATACTGTTAGCGCCTTCCAAAATCTCATTTAAAGAAGAAAATTTCATAATTTGATTCTTCAGGGCTTTTCTTACAGACTCTCTAACAACCCACACGCCTAAAGAAGCCCAATAAGAAGGTGTTTCTATTCTTATTGCAAGCACACCTGCTTGTTTTTTTATTGAGTTCAAATATTCCAAAATTGGCAATCTTGCAGCATAATAGCCGCCAGCAGTACTAAATGCATATTCTTTTCTTCCTGAATAGCTTTCAAAGTCAGTTGATGCTTTTATCTGTTCTGAAGGATTCCACGAACTTTTTGGGAGATATAATTCAAATAATTCAAAACTCCAGACAGAAGGAAAGAAAAGCAAAATATACTGATTGCCCATAAACTCCCCGTAGAATAACTCATAATTTTCAATCCAGGGATATGCTCTAACTTTTTCCAAGATATTTTTTCCAATGCTGTCATCCACTGCAGTAATGCTCCATCTTGTTGGAACAAGTTTTTTGTCTTTTTTTAAACCTAAAACACCAACAGAGAGTATCTTGCTCAAGGCATATTCATTGAAATTATTTTTATAGAGATATCTTATTCCTTCTGAAGCTTTTATTTCATCATTAATTACTTTATCAACTTTAGAGTCAATTTTTGCATTTTCTGTAATTCTTGCTTTTTTAAGCGGGGCACTCATGCCTATTGGAGAAACAATCCTATCTTTTTTTCTGTCAAGTACAAGCCTGTTTTTTAATTCAATTTCCACATCAACAGGAGCAGAGGCAATTGCAACTTCCTGAGCTATTTGGACGAATTTCTTATTTAATCTAACATCACTTACTCTGGATTTAAACCTTGAATTTAACAAAGAGTCCCTGAGTTTAATCACCTCTCCAATCTGGAAATTTTCGTCTGCCCAATATTTCATATCATCATAAAGCCAGGCATTTTCATCTCTTTCCAACGGAGATAAAATTCCCACATTAACTAATGGATATTTCAGCTTGCTTCCAATAAATACACTTGGAGGAGAGTTGCTGTTTAAATTCATGATACTTCCTAACTCATTATACTTAAACCTGATATCACTTATTTTTTTAATTACTTCAAATTTGATATTGTCCATAATAAACCAAAGCTGCCTGAATTTAAATTATTTATCTCTTTTTAAAAATCCCTTTGTCTTTTATTTCAAATTGTAATTCTTTTCTCGGCAAACTTCTATGCTTAAGCAAAATTGCTTTTCTTTTATCTTTATCATTAACCAGTTCAATAATGCACTTGCTCCAATATTCAAACAGATTCCCCCCAACAATATTAGTAGTTCTTTCTTTGCCTTTTCTTAGTTCATCCTCAGAAAGAAACTCTGAATAAACCTGGTTTGTGATTAAAATTGGAATATTTTGTTTTCTGGCAATTTCTGTCAGAATTTTCATCTGCCTTGCAGCTTCTCTGTTAACTTCCCTGATTTTTTCCTCATCTTTTGTTTTAATTGCATCCCCTAAACTTAATCTATAAAGCATCCCTACCCCATCAATAACAATTAATCCGATTTCCAGGGAGTTCTTTGCAGCTGTCTCATTTAACATCTGCAGAAGTTTTTCAAAAGAGTGTTTCTGTTCTTCAAATGAAGTTGGATTCAAAAGCAGGATTTTTTTAAGGCATTTTTCGTAATCAGTTCCAGTAACCTGCCTAACTCTGTCTGTTGAAAATCCACCTTCTGTATCAATAAAAATCACTTTATTTCCCTTTTTTGCCTGAGAACATGCAGCCAGGATGCATAGGTTTGTTTTCCCGCTTCCGGCATTTCCAGCAATCATTGTTATGATATCTTTTTCATAACCTCCAAAAAGCCATTTATTCAAATCAAAACTTCCTGCTGATATTTTTTCAGTTTTTATTGATTTTTGCATGGTTAATCTAAAATAAAACAATTAATAAGATTATTCTTCTTCAAATATCTGCACCTGAAACTTGTAAAATCTGGTATTTTTATTCTGCCAATTATCTTTTGGAAGCCCGGCTTTTTGGCATAAATTCTCCAGAAATTCTATTTTGTTCATTTTATGCTCTGTTGCAACCTGAGGCAGGAATAACGCAGAATAACCCATAAACCCGCAAATCAGGCCATCTTTTCCAAGTTCAAAATTTTTTATAATATTTCCTTTAACTTCAGAAGGCTCAGTTAATATTGAAATTTCTATTTTTATATCTTTTAATTCCTCTTGCTTTAATGGGCTAAATCTTGGATCTTCAAAAGCAGCTGCTCTTGCCATTTTAACAATAGTCTCTCCAATAGGATAAATGCTATGGGTCAGCCCAATACATCCTCTTAAAGCCTTATTTTTTGTGAGTGTGACAAACACGCCTCTTGCCTGCCTGAATTCTGTTTTATCTGGAATCTGAATTTTTTCTCCAGAAAATCCGGATTCAATTGATTTTCTTGCGAGTTTAATAAACTCTTTCCCTTGTTCTTTTGTATATTTTGCAATTCCGGCCATAAGAAAACAAATTAACCTGTATTAATAAGTTTTTATATATAACAAAGAATCATTTCATTTTTTTGAAATCTTCTTCGATTTTGTCAAGCTCTTTCACTGCGGAATTAACTGCGTCATTGATTGCTTTTTTTACAGATTTTCCTTTTGCCTTAACTTTTAGTATTGGTTTTTCACTTGGGCCAGATTTTTTCCAGGCTGCGAATGTAACAGCCTGATCGTTGTTTAAATAAACCCTTAAAAGTTCTGCTAAGGTTAAATTTGGAAGTTCAACTTCAATCTCTTTCTTTGACTCCTTAAGAATATTAATTTCCATATTAGAAATTCGGAATTTTTGTTTATAAAGCTTATGATTGAGAATTTATTAAAAAAGGAAACATTTACTCCTGGCTTTCATCCTGAAACTCAATCTCAATTTCCTCGCTAGAACCAAGATTAATATTTTCTCCCTCTATGCTTTCCCCAGTTGTTTTCTTTTCCTCTTTAAGCGAACTCTCATTTTTTCTCTTATTCATTTCCTGCAAATCCGCAATTGTTAATTCATCCAATGCATTCTTGTCAAATTTTAATATTCTCGCTGGCTGTTTTTTCTTAGGTTCTTCTGTTTTTTTCTTTATTAAGGAGATTAAAAGATAATTTTCTATTTTGTTTATTAATTTATAATCATCTTCTGGAAGAATTCCCTGCTCTGCCATTTTTACTGCCGCCAATGACTCTCCAATATCTTTAGCCATCTGTTCCTGTGTTATTTTCCTTGCTCTTCTTGCTGTAAAAATAACCCAATTGAAATTATCCACTAAATCCGGCCTTGGTCTTTTTTCAGGCAAAATCCTCTGTTTATAGTTCCTGTCAACAATTTCCCTTAAGGTTATTTCCTCTTTTTTTAATCTCCATTTATCCTCATCAGAAATTGTCTGGCCTGGTTTTACTCCGGACAGCCTTTCATAAACACTCTGTCTTCTCTCAGATTCTTTTAATTGAAATGTCGTTGGTTTCCTAATGATAGGCATTTCCTCTTCATTAGAACATCTTTCACAGATTTTCACAATTCCTTCACCAGAAACAGCATCAAAAAGTCTTGCTTTTTCTTCAGTTACCCCGCACTTGAAGCATTCATCCATTAAAAAAACAAAAGTCAGTGCTTTTTTAATATTTGTATTGTAAAAAAGATATTAATTTAGGTATTTTTCTATCTCGCTCATGCTATTTATTCGGGTTAGTTTTATCTTCTCGTTTATAAGAATAGCTGGAAGTTGCGTTATACTATATTGTTCCATGAGCAAGTTAATGGAGGAAATATTGTTGTCTCCTGCAATAGGAATGAGCATTACATTATTTCCATATTTATTCTTTAATTCTATAAGAAGATTGGATAATGCTTTTTGATCTGAATCCTGCTCAATTGATGGATTATTATATTTATAAAAATAAACGACATCATTATAACTTGCATTGCATTTTTGTTTTATTACTATGCTATTCATCCAAAATAGAGTTCTGAGTAAATCATACCTCTTGTGCTGGAAAACAATATCTCCATTTATCTTATTTGCATCTTCATATTTCTGAATTTGCTGGGCTTCCTGAAAGATCTCATCTCCAAAGTTGATATTCTCATTGACAAAATCCTGGCATATTGTCTGGTTGAAACCAGTAGCGCCAATCATATCTCTTTGAAGTGTCTGGTCAAGCAACTCCATCTCTGCATTGAGATATAAGGTATTTATCTTGTTTATTCTTGAAGATTCTAATAAATAACCCATAAAAATACCAAGACTAAAAATGATAAGGGCTAATATAAATGCGTACAAAAAAATATATTTTTGATTTTTTATCATTTTATCTCCATTTGTAGTTTTTAGTCATAAAGTTATATACTGCACTCACCAATATCACAGGATATACTGCAAGGTATATTATTAGATAGAAAATAAGATTAAATAAGTTTTGTTTTTTTAATAAGGATTCTGTCTTTACTATCCCGAGAACAACCAGGGTGAATATGAAACCTGTTATAAAGATAATAACCCCAAGGTAATTCAAGAAGCTTGGGGTGATAAACAAACTATTCCTTGTTAATATTGGTGTTCCAATCTGAATTGAATATGTTGCAAAGAGAAGATCTGCTAATGCTCTTCTGAATATAAGATAAACAAATATGCTCAACCCGATAAGTCCTAAAAATAACTGAATAGTGAAAAATGGAAGTATAAACATCCCTAACATACCTTTTTCAAAAAATTCTCCTTTATATTTGGAAATGCACTGCAATCCGCCAATATTCCATCTTCTTCTCTGTTTGTACCATGCTTTTAAATTAACAGGCACACTGGTAGTTGCATGAGTTGAAAGGCACATCCTCCTTTCATAGCCATGTTTCGCAAGATTCCAGGTGATTTCTATGTCTTCCGTAAGATTATTTTTGTCAAATCCTCCAATCTTTTTAAGGACATCTTTTCTGTACATTGCCAATGGTCCTGGAGTAACCCAAATCGCTCCAACATAACCAAGAAGTTTCCTTGTAAAAGCAATAACCCTATATTCTGTATCCTGAAGCTTCTCTAGAAACTTATTCTTATTCCTTGGAACAAAAACACATGTAGCTGCCCCTGTTTTTTCATCATCAAAATAACCAACAAGTCTTCCAAACGAATCTTTTGCCGGATAGCTGTCTGCATCAACCACAACAACAAGTTCGCCTTTTGCAAGTTCTATTCCTTTGTTTAAAGAATCCGCTTTTCCTGAATTTTTCTTATTAATTAGTTTAAGCTTTGGGTATTTTTTTTTGAGTTTCTCAACTATTTTCCTTGTATTATCTGTTGATCCATCATTGAGTACTATGAGTTCTTCAATAGAGTAATCTACTTCAAAAATTGCATTTATTGTATTTTCTATTGTTTTTTCTTCATTAAAAACAGGGACCAAAACAGAGATTGTATATTTTTTGTCTGTTCTTGCGTAGTCAAACAGGTTTTTCCTATTATGCAAATAAACTAAAATATAAAACAAGAGAAAATAAATTGCAATAAACATGTACACTAAATAAACAACTGAAAGAAATTCCATTATTGCTCCTTATTTCCAAAATTTTTTAGGTTCTTATTCTCTGGAACATTGAAATAATCATAAAACTCCTCTGCAACTGTCAATATGCTTGTGTGCCCCTCTTTTTTCTTCTTTAACAGGTTTAATTCCACAAACTTGTTTATATGGTCATAGGCTTTATTCCCCCGTATTTTAACAATAACTGATTGTTTGATTGGCTGTTTGAAGGCTATTATCGCAAGTGTCTCCTGCTCTGCTTTTGAAAATTCGGCATTTCCTGTAGCTAATTTGTTTATTATATGAGAATATTCTGGCCTTACATCCATTTTCCACAGCCCGTTTTTTTCTGTTATTTCCATAGCAGAAGAATTTTTTTCATATTTTTCCTGCAGTTTTTCAATTAATTCTCTTATTATAATCGGGTTTAAGTCTGTGTAAAATACCAGTTGTTGCATATTGAGGAATTTTCCGGCTATAAAAAAAACAGCTTCCAATTTTTTCATGTCCTCTTTTTCCCGTGCCTCATCGATTTCTGAAGCAGTTGCGCTTGTCAGCTCATTTTTCATAATCAGAATAAAAGGTGTCTAGTTTAAAAGGATTTTCAATCTTATTTTAATACTTTTAAGACAGATTAAATCTTATACCTGAGCAAAGCGCCCATTCCAGAGAGTTTCTGAAATTGCTCCCCTTCTGTTGTATCAGTAGAGACTATTTCCACTTTGGCAGAAATTTCTTCAGCAAGTTTTTTCAGTTCCTTCATCTTTTCCTTGTCTAGTTGTTTTGATAAAATAAGTGTGTCAACTGCTCCATATTGCAATGCTTTTCTAATTTTGTCCTCTTTATAGTCAACCATTTCCGGATCTTCACCCAAGGTTTGGAAAAATTTTTCTAAAAGTTTTTTTTCATAGACAATCTCCTGGTTTGCAAGTAATTCTTTTGATTTTTCAACTAGCTCCTTTAAACCAGATTCATCACTGTCCCCAACATCAATTCTTCCTATGACTTTTTCATTGAGTTTGTCAGTCAGATATTCTCCATCCAGAAACTCGTCTTTTGTCGGAATAGGCCCGCCAACAATAATCCCTTTTAGTTTTTTATTGTCAAAAAAAGCTTTTTTCATTTCTTCTGCTATTCTCTTGTAAAACTCTTTTGTAAGCCCTTCTGTGATTCTGTGAAACCTTTGTGAGGAGTTATGAACTAGGAGCCCATTTGCAAGAAAATTATGATTTTTTGTCTCAATATCAATTGTTTTTTGAGTAGCTAATGGTTTTATTTTTGCTATTTTAACTGCAATTAAATTGGAATTGTAGAACATTTCCAATCTTTTTTTAAGCTCTGGATTAGTAATTTTATTTAAGATATTTTTCCTAAAGACCTCTTTGCTGATTTGTTTTTTGTTGTTGAAAAAATCCGGGCAATTAAATTGCCTTGTATTCAAATGAGAATTTCTGATTATAACAGCAATCTGTTTGCCATTAGCAACCAACTGCCTGACTTTATTTCTGTTGCTTCTGTTGGATATGAACTTCTTCAATTTATCCTTTTTCTCTCTTGAATTGAAATTGACTATTTTTTCAAAGTTTTTAAGGGACTCCAAATCATCAATAGCTAAAGTATATCTTATGTTTTTTGAATATGGGTTTTTCCTGTTGTTATACTCATTGATTGAAGAGATAATTCCCAGCCTTAATAAGGTAAACTGAAATTGTTGAGCTAGTAATTTATTATTTATTCCAAAAGCAACTCTTGACTTTGAAACATAACCCTCAGCATCAAAAAAACCTGAAATAAAACCTGCAAGGGATTCATCTGATGATTTTAAAATTATCAATGGAATTCTTTCCTTTAAGGTTTTTTCTTTTTCATTGAATATTCGGCGAAATAATCTGGAGACAATTCTGCTGTATAGTCTTAACTGCCAGTAATTTTTTTCTTTCCTGAACCTTAAATCTGCCTCTATGCCAAACGTTTTTTCAATTAATTTTTTGTAAAACCTTGCAACTTCTTCTCTCTGCTCAAAAAATGTTATTCTGTCAATTTCATAACTTCCATCTCCAAGATAATACCCAAGGATTTTAGACAAATTTTGATTGATTTTTTTAGGGATATTTACAGCCTTGGCATTGGTTCTCTGTTTTATTTCAAAAAAAGGCTCTATCTCTTGATCAGCCAAGTTTAGACTTATTTTTTCAGGCATAATTAAATAATCTCCTTCTTTTATCCCAGAAAGGGGCTTTTCTTCTACTCCGTTTTTGGTTCTGACAAAAAAAGTGTGCTCTTCAGAAGCTTTAAGTTCTATTCTTGGGTAACATGTTAAGATTCTGAACAATTTTTTTTCATTTTCCCATTTGGATATTATTGGAGCTTCTTCAATTGCTTCTTTATTGAAGTTTTCGGATATAATTACCAAAGGGTTATGCGAGTTTTTTATTTCTAAAATCTCCCCATTTTGTTTCATTATTAAGCTATCTGGGCTTAAACACTGACCCCCTGATTTTACCTTTGAGGGTACCCCAGAGGTCAATTTTTGTATCACTTCTATTCTTTTTCCTTCTAATACTCCAATTGTTGCCTCTTTTCTATCCATGACAAGCAACCCATAAATTTCTGTTGCTTCCAGCATTGTTTTTAAAGGAGCAAGAACAAATTCCTTGTCACACCTGTATAATCTTACTTTAACTGGCATTGGAGGTTCAATTTCCCATAGTTGGAGGTTTTCCTGACCTTCAACCTGAGCGATATTACCGCAAAATAAAGCAAGACCATTTTCGGGTGTTTGCTTGTGAGTTTTCAACTGCCTTATTATCTTATCTAATGCATCAATGACATTTTTCCTTGTAAGTGTGGATTTTATGTTTTTAGCTGTTGATTTCTCAGCTTCAAGTTGCCTTTGAACTGCATTGATCTCGTAACCTTCAGAAATATACACACTTATCAGTTCAGTATGCCTGCCTTTGTAATTCTCCAATAATTCGATTAATTCTTCAAGTTCTTCTTTGCTTATTATAACCATTTTTATAAAAAGAAATAACTGTTTAAAAAACTATTTAACCTTTATTTTTGTATCATATATAAAACCTTATAAATTTAGATTCTTTAGCCTTATTCATGATATTAAAGAATAAAAGAGGTTTATCAGTGGTTATTCTTTTTCTTATCCTTCTCGTTTTAATTCTAATTACAATCGGGATAATTTTAATAGCCACACAAAAATCAAACAATATAAATAAGCGCGTTATTAGAATTCAATTAAATAAAAGCAACCAGATAGAGAATATTGGTATCGGAGAATCTGGAATTAATCTTTCTATAGAAGAAGTGAGGGTCCTTAGCACAACCTCCTTTTCTATTACGATAAAAAGAAATGAAGGAAGCGGGAATCTAGTTAAAATAAAATTTATTTTTGCAAATGAGTTATATAACTACTCTATCATTAAAGAAACAGATATGAAAGAACTTGAAGAAAGGACATTTAACGTTGAAGATTATAATAATTACATACAAAAAATAACAGAGATTTTAATTGCACCCATTTTTATAGATCATTCTGGGAAGGAGTTAATTAGCAATATAACGAGTAGCTATTTTACAACAATATCCAACTTAAATGAAAGGGAACTGTCAAATGAGAATTGCAATAATGGGATAGATGATAATGGAAATGGACTAATAGATTGTCAGGATCCGGAATGTTTTGCTAAATTAACATGCGATTCTGACTGCCAAACTCTGACCTGTTCAGCATTATCAAATTTTCAATGGAGTTGTGAAAATCTTCCAGCAACAACTTCCTGTGGAGAACAGAGTTGTCCTATAAATACATGCAACGGAAATAATTTCCTGAACTATTCCTCAACCTGCAATAAATATTGTAATACCGGGTCATGCGATTCTTGTACATGTGATTATACAAATACTTCTTGTGGGAAAACCAAAAGTTGCCAAAATATCGGGTGCAGAATTTGTGACACTGGAACAGCAAATTGTGATGAAAATCCTACTACTGGGATAAATGGTTGTGAGGCAAATTTAAATACAGATCCCTCAAATTGCGGAGGTTGCGGGAATATTTGTAGTACCAAAAAACACTGTGAAAATGGAATTTGTATTTCAAATCCACAGTGTACAAATAATATAGAATGCAATGATTCAAATCCCTGCACAATAGATTCCTGTACCAACGGGCAATGTGTTTACTCTAATGAACAATCTGGAAAAGTTTGCGCTAATAATCAACAGGTCTGTAGCGGAATACAACTTTGCACTGCATTAACATGTAATGGACAGGGAAGTTGTTCTAATCCAACACAGTGTAATGATTGTCCTAACTCTCTTGGTATTTGCGGCACACCTATATGTTCTAATAATGTTTGTGGACTTAATATTAATTCTGGAGCTTACTGTGGAACTCAAAGTTGTCCAGCCGACAAGTGCAGTGGAAATATTTTATTGGATTATGCTTCTACATGTAATAAACTATGCTCTGCATTAGGAACTTGTCCTGCATGCACTTGCGCAGTTAACCCAATAAATTGTGGAAATACTAAATATTGCAACTCTGGTTCATGTATAGTCTGCCCAACAGGATATGCGAATTGTGATCAAAATGCAATTAATGGTTGTGAGGCAAATTTAAATACAGATCCCTCAAATTGCGGAGGTTGTGGAAATGCTTGCGGGGATGGGCAAATATGCGAAAATGGTTTATGTGTATTATCCTTCTCAAGATATAGCGAGGGGGAAATGCTTTCAATAATGGATAAAACAATTGCTGCACAGTGGGTTTATTGGAGCGATAGCAATTGGAGCAAAGTCATGGACTTGGCAAATTATATTATTTCTCTAAAACCAACCTTGATAGCTAGTGCTGGTGCCATAGGATATGATGGAGAATGTATTGCTAATAACTCTATCTGCGATTACGAGAATAAGATTAACGGGGAGATTAAAAGTTTCGTGAGGTACTATCATAA
>Ga0172362_10002075_pt1 | contig 17387 bp, 17 predicted proteins | sample LakKivs1_kivu2a2_FD_114534 | JGI IMG/M metagenome (GOLD analysis project Ga0172362, IMG submission 114534) | Sediment microbial communities from Lake Kivu, Rwanda - Sediment s1_kivu2a2 | ecosystem: Environmental > Aquatic > Freshwater > Lake > Sediment | place: Rwanda: Western Province, Lake...
AATTTTTTCTTTATGTTCTTGAACGAGATTAGAATTTCAGGCGAAGCTTTTCTTCCTGCAAGGCTTGTGAAGAATGTTATCGGCTCGCTCCTTATCCTCACGTTGTCCTCTTTTATGTAGCCGTCAAGGAAAGTGTTTATTCCAACTCGAACGCCGTAAGGCTTGGACACTATGCCGTAAGCAGCAGGCACGCCGTAGAAAATGTGTATGCTGTCAGCCAGAAAATCTAGAGTTGCTAAATCGTGATCAACAACCATCACTGCCCTGTCCTTGCAGAACTGCCTGATAACTTTTCCAACACTCAGCCGCTGGAAGACATCAAGAAAGCTTGTCGGCTCGTCAAGATAATATATTTCTGCATCTTTTGCTAGGCATGCGGCTATTGCTACTCTTTGCAGTTCACCACCGGAAATTTCATTTATCTTTTTGTTCAGTATCAGCTCTATGTCAAAAATTTTTATTAACTCGTCCAGGATTTTTCTTTCATCAGTTTTCTCCAAAAGTTTTTCCACTTTTCCTTTGTAAACATTCGGTACTTGGTCAACCCTTTGCGGTTTGTAAGAAGTTCTGATTTTTTTGTCTTCCAGTTTTTCTAGATAGCTTTGCAACTCTGTTCCACGAAAAATTTTTATAAGTTCAGAAAAATCAACAGCCTTTCCAATCTCTCCCAAATTCGGATTCAATTCCCCGGACAAAATTCTTAATGCAGTGGTCTTTCCAACACCGTTCGGCCCTATCAATCCAACCACTTTGTTTGTTAGAGGAAATGGCAGCCTGTAAAGCACGAACTCGTTCAACCCGAATCTGTGTACCGGTCTTTCTTCCAACTCATGTGGCAGGTTGACAATTGTTATTGCCTGGAACGGACATTTCTTTATGCATATACCGCAGCCGATGCAGATGTTCTCGTCGATTAAAACTTTTTTATCTTTCAGTACTACACATTCTTCTCCGCTTCTCACTTTCGGGCAGACGCGCCTGCACAGCAACTGGCACTTGTTGGGCTTGCACAACTCCCTGTCAACCACGGCTATTCTTTTTAGCATATAAATCAGTTTGAGTAGGAAAAGATTAAAGTTCTACTTTTTTGCCTTGAGAAAATAGAAAGTCCTTGAAGCATAGCGGAAGACATGTGACAGGGACATGAAGAACGAACCTATTGCAGCTATGAGAATCAATGTTGGATAGCTTGCCACTATCAAGTTTACTATCTGGGTCACTTCTACAGCTGTTACTGTTGTCAGTTCTGTCATCATTGGAAGTAGAGTCATTATGTTCATTAGTAGTGTGACTGAAGACAGGGTTATGAAGAAGATTCCAAGAATTATTATAGCAAGGTTCACTATGTGCATTATTACCCAGAAAAGAAATGTTCTGAGCAGGTTCTTTCTTACAATACTGTAGCTCTTGACTAATGCAACTTTGAAATTGCTTCTTTTTATAATCAAAATCGGCAGGGAAAACATGAACACAATATCTACTATGGCTTGCAAGAATGTTCCGAATACCTTAACCAAGTATGTAAAGCCTGTGAAAATAAGTAGCGTAAGACTTAATGCAAACATCTGCCAGAAAAGTTTTTGCGAGTACTGGAGGCTGGCATTGAATTTTTTATTTTTGTATAAACTGTAAACAAGCGCACCACTGAACCAGAGATTGAGAAGGACAACCATTGCAAACACAATCATCAATCCCAGTATGTTCACCATGGCTATTGCGATCTGCGCGTTTGTAAACTGCAATGAAAGCATGGAAGGTATAACTGAAAGTATCGGCAATGCAAAAATCAGAACCGACAGACAGAAGATGAAGTAGAGTAGGAAGAATGGAAGGAATCTTCTTGGCTTTATTGACTCTTTCAGACTTTTTAAAACAATGCTCAAAATCATTAATTTAATTTTAACTGTATGATATATAAGTGTTGATTGGTATGTTGGAAATAGCGCTGTTTGGAAAGCCGAATTCAGGCAAGAGTTCTTTTTTCAAAGCTGCGACCATGATTGATGTAGAAATATCTCCTCGTCCGTTTACCACCATCAAGCCGAACAGGGGAGTTGGTCATGTAATCATCGACTGCGTGTGCAAGGAACTAAATGTAAATTGCAAACCGAAGTATGGTAAGTGCAAGGACGGCAAAAGATATGTGCCTGTGCAATTGTGGGATATTGCTGGTCTTGTACGCGATGCTCATTTTGGTAAGGGAATGGGCACTGCATTTCTTGATGATGTCAGGCAGTCTTCTGCTTTGATTCATATAGTTGATGCTTCTGGAATGACTGATGAGGAAGGAAAGCCAACTTCCGGTCATGATCCGAGCGAGGACATAGAATTTCTTGAAAAGGAGATTGATTTATGGTTTGCAGGAGTCATCGAGCGCGCGTTGGAAAAATTCAAAAGGACACTTGCCACTTCCTCGAGATCGGACCTTGTCAAGATACTTACCGAGCAACTGAGCGGGCTGGAGATTTCAAAACAGAATATAGAAGATACTCTGGAAAAAACTAGCATAACAGATATAGGGAAGTTTGCAAGCGAGATAAGAAAAACATCCAAGCCTGTGCTGATTGCCGCGAACAAGATTGATTTGGAAAGTGCAAGGGAGAATTTTGAAAAGCTGAAGGAAAAATATTCGAGCATAGTTCCTGCAAGTGCAGAGGCTGAGATAACTTTGAAGAAAGCTGCTGAGGCAAAACTGATTGACTATCTTCCTGGCGACAATTTCACGATAACCGGACAGTTGAATGACATACAGAAAAAGGCTTTGGAATTCTTGAAGGCTGAAGTAATAGACAAGTATGGTTCGACTGGCGTGCAGAAATGTCTGGACAAGGCTGTGTTTGAATTGCTAAATTATATTGCTGTCTATCCTGTTGCCGATGCGAACAAACTTGTGGATACAGAAGGGAATGTTCTTCCTGATGTCTTCCTTGTTCCCAGAGGTACGACTGTGAAGGAGCTTGCCTTTCGCGTTCACACCGAGTTGGGAGAGAAATTCATATGCGGAGTGGATGCCAGAACCAAAAGGAGGCTTGCTGCCGACTATCAGTTGAAGAACAATGATGTGATTGAGATAAAGTTTGCTAAGTAAAATATATATTATAGTATATATTAGCAAGAAACAATTAATACACCGACTCCTAAAAAATTATGTAAGGGTGAATGATTGTACTCTCCAGAAGTCGAATCACTACTGAAAAGTAAAAAAATAAAGGTCGGGGACAGGGTAAGAATCGAGAAAAAAGGCATGGTTTACGAAGGTATTCTGATGCCTAGGATAGAGTTGGGAGACTCTTCTTCCCTTGTGGTAAAGCTTGACAACGGCTATAATATAGGGGTTAGGATTGAAAGGGATGTCAAAATCAAAAAAATAGGTAGAGGCAAGGCCATAAAGTTCAAAGCTAGCGGAGTAAGAATTGAGAGGGATGCTGCCAAGCCTACTGTTTCCGTACTCGGTTGCGGCGGTACCATTGCTTCGAGGGTTGAATACACTACCGGAGCTGTCTTTCCTGCCTTCTCTCCTGGTGACTTGCTGCTTTCTTTTCCGGAACTGAAAGAAGTTGCTAACATAAACGGGAGGAAACTGTTCGATTTGCTTTCGGAAGACATAACACCTAGCCATTGGCAAATAATAGCTAAGGAAGTAGCAAAGGAGATTAGAGGTAGTGACGGAATTGTTCTGATGCATGGCACTGATACGCTGCATTATACTTCCGCCGCTTTAAGTTTCATGCTGCAAAACTTGCCTGTACCAGTTGTTCTTGTAGGTTCGCAGAGAAGCAGCGATAGGGGAAGCTCGGACAATGCAATGAACTTGTTGTCTTCGGTTCTTACAGCTGCAAAAAGCGATATTGCCGAAGTAACGGTTTGCATGCACGGCTCGAGTAGCGATGATTTCTGTTTTGTTCACCAAGGTACAAAAGTCCGCAAGCTGCACACAAGCAGGAGGGATGCTTTCCAGAGCGTTAATGCTTTACCGTTTGCAAAAGTTTGGTACAAGGAAGGGAAGATAGAATATTTACGAAATGATTTCAACAAGAGGGACAAAAAAGTTTTCAGACTCGACGACAAGATCAATCCGAATGTCGGGCTGGTTTATGTTCATCCCGGAATCAAGCCGGAGTTCATAAGTAGTTTGTCAGAATTCTACGAAGGAATAGTTCTGGTAGTGACAGGAATGGGGAATGTGCCTGCAAATCCTTCCAATGACAAGTTTGCTAAAAGTATTGTTCCAAGTATAAAAAATTTGATAGCTTCTGGTATACCTGTTGCAGTTGCTCCGCAGACTTTGTATGGAAGGATAAACATGAACATATATTCTGCCGGAAGAATGCTGAATGAGACTGGGGTTATCGGACAGTACTGTGACTGGCTGCCTGAAACTGCTTTTGTGAAATTGATGTGGGTTCTTGGACACACGAAGAACATGGACAAGATAAAAGAGATGATGCTGAAAAATTATGCTGGAGAAATTTCCGAGAGAAGTGAAGTGGAATGAAAGAGGAAAAAATAAATTATAAAAAACTGAAATTGAAATGCGGACTGGAGATTCACCAACAGCTCGATACAAAAAACAAATTGTTCTGCCACTGCTCTACCGGAATGCAGGAAAGAGAACCGATCAAAATAGTGACAAGGAAGCAGCATCCTGTAGCAAGCGAATTGGGAAAGGTGGACACGGCCGCACAGTACGAATATTTCAGGAACAGGACTTTTCTCTATCAAGTTTTTAAAAACGAGAGTTGCTTGGTTGAACTGGACGAAGAACCTCCGCATCCATTGAATCAGGAAGCATTGAGAATTGCACTGGAAGTTGCTTTGCTACTCAACTGCGAGATACCGAACGAGATACAAATCATGCGAAAGACAGTGATAGATGGAAGTAATACAGGTGGGTTTCAGAGAACTGCGATAGTCGGGCTGAACGGTTTTGTGAAATGCAATGGGAAGAAGATTGAAATAACTCATGTTGCCTTGGAAGAGGATGCCGCTGCAATTGTAAAGGAAGAAAATGGAAATGTGACTTATCGATTGAACAGGCTTGGTGTCCCTCTAGTTGAAATTGGTACTGGTTTGCTTGAAGGATTCAATCCGGAAGATATTCAAGAGATTGCTTATACTATCGGGATGATTTGCCGCTCAACTGGAAAAGTGAAGCACGGCATCGGAACAATAAGACAGGATGTAAATGTCAGCATAAAAAATGGAAGGCGTGTGGAAATAAAAGGTGTGCAGGAGTTAGGCTTGCTTTCGAAGATTGTCGAGTTGGAAGTGCAGAGACAGCTGGAATTGCCGAGAGTGGAAGAAGAAACAAGAACTGCATTGGAAGATGGAACGACAAAATTCATGAGGCCTTTGCCAGGAGCAGAGAGGATGTATCCCGAGACAGACATAGTTCCTGTGCCAGTCAGCAAGGAGTTGATTAAGGAAATTGAAGATAAATTGCCAGAACCTTGGACAAAGAAGCTTGGAAGATTCAAGAGTAAATTGAAATTGTCCGACCAACTGGCAAAAGAAATTCTGAGATCCGAATATCTGGAATTGTTTGAGAGGATTGTGGAGAATAGAAAAGTCAATGCTTCTGTCGCGGCTAACACTTTCACCGCTTTATTGAAGGACTTAAAGAAAAGAGAGAAGGTGGAGATAGAAAAGTTGAATGAAAAGCATTTTGTCGATTTGTTCGAACAGCTTGCCAAAGGGAAAATTGTCAAGGAAGCAATACCGGAAATTCTGAAACATCTTGCTAAAAAATCAGAGCTACCTGTGACAGAAGTTATAAAGGATTTGAATCTTTCAGTCATGAAAAAAAGTGAATTAGTTAAAATTGTTAGAAAAGTTGCTAAAGAAAATCCAGAAATGACAAGAGACAAGATACTTGGAATAGTTATGAGCAATGTCCGCGGTAGGATTGAAGCGGAAGAAGTTATGAAGGCTGTTAGGAAAATCAAGAAGTAAAATTATTTTTAACTAATTCATGCAATAGTTTGCTTCTTTCATTTATTATTTTATTGTCAAGTTGTTTCATCTTTGCAGCTTCTGTCATCGGTCTTGCACCAAACTTTGAAATATTTATTTTGTTCGGCTTAATTTTTTTCATTAACTCAACTGTCTTTTGAAAATCTTCTTCCGTCTCTCCGGGAAATCCGACTATTACATCAGTGCTCAAAAACAAATCAAGGATTTCTTTTCTGAATTTTTCAACAACTTCAATAAAATCTTTCACTGCATATTCCCTGTTCATCAGTTTCAAAATTCTGTCCGAGCCTGATTGAACTGGTAAATGTAAGAACTTAAGAATTTTTTCATTTTGATACACGTGTATCATTTCATCTAGAATTTCTTTTAAGTGAAAAGGATTCATCATTCCAACACGAACAGAAAACTTTCCTTCTATCTTGCAAATTTCTTTCAGCAATTCTGGCAAACTTGTATCAATGTCTTTTCCATAGCAACTATTGTCCTGCGAGGTAATCCATAATTCCTTGCAGCCGTTTTTCACAGCTTGCCTTGCTTCCTCGACAATTTTTTCTACAGGATAGCTGAACAATTTTCCTCTGGCAAATTTCACGCAGCAATAACTGCAATTGGAAAGGCAACCGTTGCTGATTTCGATTATTCCTATGTTTGAATTTTTTCTTGCTCTTGGCAGACACAATTTCGGTTTTTTCAAATCCTCTATAAAAATAACTTTTCTTCCTTCCAATGTAACACGTGTTACATCAACTATTTTTTCTATCGAATCCGGACCGACCAAGCTTGCGAGAGGATTTATTTTTTCTATCAACTTTTGCTCAATCCTAGGCATGCATCCAGCCACTATCAATGGCTTGTCCAGTTTTGTAAATTTTTTTATCAAATGAATCATCCTCTGTTCCGTCGGATTTTTCACCACGCATGTAAAGATTATGTTCAAATCTGATTTGGCAGGAGTGTCAACAATTTCAAAATCATTTTCTTTCAAGAGCCCCAAAGCCATTTCATAATCGGCAATATTTGTCGGACAGCCGTACACCGAAGCGTAAATTTTTTTCATACAATCAACTGGCATGAATTTCAACAATATCCATATCATTCAACTTGTAAGAAAGACCGACTTTTCTTCCGCTGAATTTCGTGGAGTCAAATATCCTTGCAAACTTGAAATTTTTTAACAAGGTTTTGTGCACATGCTCTGTCACATCTTTTACAGTAGAGCCAGGAAGTAGCGTAACCGGTTCCCTATCCCTTTCCTTTCCGGGTATTTTTGTATAAACTCTTATCAGGTTGAGGCTTGACCAGATTTTGCTTTTCAATTCTTCTAACCCTATTTTATTTTTTATAGATATGGAAAAAACATCCTTGTGCTGCTTGATGTCGCTTTTATTCACGACAGTCAATATTTTTTTGTCCTCCAACCCATGCTTGTTTAAAAGATTTGTCAATTCATCCATCTGTTCATAGATTTCAAGAGAGGCATCCAGCAATATCAGAATCAAATCGCAACTGTGCAATGTACTTATAACACTTGATGTAAAGGTGGAAGGAATTTCTATCAGCTGTATCTTTGCACCGTGGTAATCCATCATCCCTACTTCTGGCTTTTTTGTTGTGTATTCGTAGTCCGCAACTTTTGCCTTCGCGTTTGTAAGTGAATTCAACAAGCTGCTTTTTCCGGAATTAGTCAAGCCGATTATGCAAACCTGTGCCGATCCTTCCTTTCTGATAACAAACTCCTGTTTCTGCGTAGCCTTTGCAGAAGTTTCATTTTTAAGTTTTGAAAGCCGCCTCTTCAACTGCGCGAGCACGTTGTGCGTTCCCTTGTGTTTTGGAAGTTCGCGTATCATCTCCTCAAGCGCTGCAATCTTCTCTTCCTTTGTCCTTGCTTCTAAATATTTCTTCTCCGCTTCAAAATATTCCGGACCTGCATTAACTGGCATAAATAAAATAAAGAGTAAGAGCTTAATCTTCTTTTTTGTTTTAATAGTGTCTCGAGAAAAAACTTGATAATTTCATTTATTTTAAGAAATTTGTTATAGTCAAAGAATCTTCATTAATTTGATTTGTTAACATAAGATTTAAATTGGAGTATTCTGATAAATCAAAAGAATAGGTGTTAATGTAGGACGACTGCACACCAAATATTTCTTCTACTAAGTTTCTGCATATAGTAGTTTTATCTCCAGAAAAAGTTGGTTTAAACAAACATTTGAATCTTGAGTTTTGAGAATCGGTCGTACCAAGAATATAGATATTACTCGTTACATATATTCGATATCGATAGCCAGTATAAGTTGAATCTACTTTTAATACAAGAATCTCGTCATTATAATTATAGATTTCTGTATTTATCGATGAACCAACTATAGACGCATCATCAGATTTTTGTTTTATTTTTAAAGTAGCATGAGATGAATCGATATAACTGCCACGCCAATCTTCACTTATTATTGTAAAATCAAAGTCGTCTCCACTGTAAGATTCGGTTTTACCTATGCCAAATCTATTTGGAGGATCTGTTGGAGGTAGGGGGTAAATATACTTTAAAATATCTGTATCTTCATAAGTTTGATATAATAAAACACCATATGTCCCAGGTATAGTATCATATTTGCACTCATTACCACCTCTTAATTCTAATATCATACTTTTTAGCATCAATTGATTGTCGATTATTTCGTAGCCTAAAGGTACTTTCTTAATTTTTGTTGTAGAAAGACAAGAATTATCAATTTGAATACTTATCTGTTGATTCAAAGGAGCGTTTAATATTTCAAAGTTTTTCCACCCAGCCTTTACTTTACAAAATGCAGATGCATGTGTCGTTACTAGTTCGCCCATAACTCCATAAGGAATATATTTACATTTAGGAATTTCGTCTAGACAATTGGAATTCGCATCGGGCAAGATTATTTTACCTGAGTTACAAGAATGTAAAAGTTCGTGAACAAACACATAAGAAAAGGGAGTTAATGATGAGTCAGATGGATTTTCGGTTTCTATAAAATTTCCTAATGCTAAGACGACTGGATGCATCTCTTGACCAGTATCTAAATTATAACCAGAAGCGCCTATAGTTCCATCCACAATCAATACTAAATTATAACCCGGATATTGATTTTTATATTTGTCATTTAACTGATCCGCTATTGCATCTATGTTATTTGAGAGGGTAGATGAATCCATACCAGTTACATTTTTCTGCAGTACAGCATAGTTAGAGTTAACTGTTGTTTGCCCTGTTCCCATCTCGTCTACAAATTCTTTAAATTCTTCAAAGAAAGGCAATATATTTCCTTGAGTTAATTCCAAACCAGAACCATCGGTAGCTTCGACCTCTATAAATGCAATTTTGTATTCTGGTGTATGATATTGTTTACTTGAAAATGAAGAAACTTCAGGAACATCAACGCTCATAGAACCCAAATTTGTGTATAGTAGTAAAGTAGTGGTGGTTGTTGAAGAACTTGTTGTAATTGTAGGAACAGTTGTAGTTGAAGATGTTGTCGTGGTTGTAGTTGTAGTCTTTGGTACAGTCGTGCTTGTTGTTGTAGATGTAGTCGTTATTGAAGTGGTCGTGGTAGTAGTTGTTGGTTTAGTTGTTGTAGTGGTGGTTGTTGAAGAACTTGTTAATCGTATTTTTATATAGATTATACCAATCGAAAGCGATACTGTTATTAAAACAAATATTATTAATATTGAAACGGCACCTTTCTTCATAGATATCAATTGTTTAAGTTAATCTTCTTTTTCTTCTTCCACTTCGCTTTCTATTCTTCTTCTGCCGCCGGTCTTCTGCAAGGCAATCTTATTTTCCATTATCTTGTAAATCTCATCCGGGTTCTTCATGCCTTTCATTTTTATGCTTTCCTTCATGCCGGCGATAACAACATCTCCAAATTTGAATATTCTTCCAGCAATTCCTTTTATAACTTTCACATCAGCTATGCTTTGGTACGGTATGACAGTCCTTTTCTTTCTTACCAGTCCTTCTATCTCCATCACTTCATTATTTGTTATATGGTATTCCCTAACTGCCCTTTCCCATTCCGGCTCTAGCAGTAAAAAGCAGATTATCACCAAGCATCCGGCAATGGCTATGTTGTACCATTTCGTGTTTTCCAGAAAAAGTAAGATAACTGATAGAAAGAATATTACCAGAGGCACAAGCAAGTAGCTCACTATATAGGAAATCCTTGCAGTTTTGTACTTTATGCTTTTCTCCATAATTTTATTTGGTTGTTTGAAACTTGAATATGATATCTATCTCTAGAACTTTTTAAAAATAAGGAAAAAAGTTGAAAAATCAAACTGAGTTTATTCTACTTCTTCTGTTTTTTCTTCAACTTCTTCGGTTTCTTCTTCGAGAGTTTCTTCCTCTTCTTTAGGTTCTGCTTCTTCTGTCGCTTCCTCTTCAGTAGCTTCTTCTGTTTCTTCAGATTCTTTTGCTTCTTCGGAAACTTCTCCTGCTTCGCCTGTCTTTTCGCCTATGGCAAACCTGCTCATCACATCAGTTATTTTTATGTGAACTTTTTCTCCTTTCTTTCCATTGGCGACAAAAACGACAAAGTTCTTCACTCTCGCTATTCCGTCACCCTTGGACCCTACTTCGCTTATTTCAACATCGTATTCCTCTCCGACTTTCACCGGCTTGGGAATATCCGCTCTGGGTCCAAATCTTCTAAAACCTCTTCTTTCGTATGGCATTCAAATACCTCCTTAGTTAAAACCCACCCATATTCCGAGTAGTTATTTCAGAAAGAGACATCCCTTTCCTTATACCTCCATTATAAAAAATAATTCAAAATATAGCTATTTAAGCTTAATATGAAAAGTCTTTTTAAACTGGAGTTTCCAAAATTTTAAGAGATGAATATGAAAACTGTAGAAGAGATGTACATAGACTCGGCGAAGAGATTGAGAGCTAGCCTGCCGAAGTTTGTCATATTTGCTGGTATGGCTTATCTAATCTGGATAATCGGCACTACATTCATAATTCCATGGAGTGAGGGAAATTTCATCGGAACGATTGAAGCAATAAGATTGGACAGCATAACCATACTTGCTGCAGTTGTTTTGCTGCTTATAGGTTCTTTCATAGAGATAAGGAATGTTGCGGATGCCGCTGCCGGGATAGTTGTATCTTATGTCCTTCCGAGAAACAGCGAGGTGGAGGATGTGCGGCTCAGGCAATTCAAAAGATGCTTCAGCAGCGTGGGCTACATAATCCCTTTCATCATTTCGTTTTTGATATTCAATGATTTGTTAAAGCAGATCAATCCGATTCTCAATGTAATTGTTCCTGTAGTGATTACTGTATGGGTTGTACTTGCCGCTATTATCCTTGCAATGATAATGGGTTTGGAGATAGAGGAATCGGCTAGAATATTTGCAGAGAAGATTGAGAAAAGATTAAAAACAGTCAGCTTGAAGAAACCTAAAAAGTAGATTCAAGGTTTAGCAATTGCAAAGCGTTTTCTCCCAAAATTTTTCTTTTATCTTCTTCTGTTATTGGTGCAAAAGTTACCTTGGTCATGGCCCAGTCAATGCCACCATCAAATGGGAAATCGGATCCAAACAAAATCCTGTCGGAGCCAAGTTGTTCTACCGCTTGTGCAATCCTTCGCGGATGTTCTGCATATGAGCACTCAAGCCATACGTTGTCATGCTTGGAAGCTATTTTGATATGTGAAAGTCTTCTATTGACTCCCCATTCTTCTTTCATATGTGCAATAATAAATTTTGCATCTGTGTATTCTTCGGCCAATTCTCCAACATCTTTGACGCTTCCATTCGGTCCCCATCCTGTGTGAATCATAATGGGAATTCTCAAATGAGTAGCAGTATCAATTATTGGTTCTATTTTTGGATTTAGCAAGTTGTAGTGGTCCAGTATAGGATGAAGTTTCAAGCCTTTAAACCCGCGTTGCACATAATCTTCAAGCTTTTCAACAACATTGGGAATTTTGTGATTCAACCAAGCAAAGGGAATGTACTTGTTTGAATTATTTGAAGCTGTTATTACGCTTTCATTGCCGCTGAGCACCTCTTCTCTGGTAAGATATATCACTCTCTCGTTTGGAGTGTAAATGTCTCTTGTCATTGGCATTAAAAGAATGGCTCTATCCACCTTTGACTTTTTCATCTGAGTTTCCAAACCTTCGTCTAAGTGCGTGTGAAAATCGATTATCATGAAGTAATAATTGGAAAATAACTTTAAATATTTCAAAAAGTTTCAAGGTACAAGCGCCGAGGATGGGATTTGAACCCATATAGGCTTTCGCCTGCCAGTTTTCTCTGAATTGAAGTAATCATCATCAAGATCAGATACCTCAGAGTTCTTCATATTTTTCGAGATTCACCCAAATTGTCTGGTGCCCTACCTGCTTAGGCGACCTCGGCAATATTTATTTGTATATATAATTTTTATACTTTTTTGTTATTCAATACTGCTTTGTTGACAATTAAATATCCGCTATAAGTTTTATCATCCCATTTTATTTCTGAATCGACAATGCTTATTTTCTTTTTGAAGATGGGGCAATCAAGGACAAAGCTTTCGTATTCTCCTCCTTCACCGCAAATGTTAATTCCATGTCTTTTATTCAAGTTGACCAAGTCTTCTATGCAGTTTTCATCAAGCTCTCTTCCAAGCCAACTTCTGTCAAAGCCATCAGCATAGACCCCAGTAAAAATTATTTTGAAATTATTTTTTAGTTCTTCTCTCAAAACTTCTTCCTGGTTTTCATTCCACAATGGCGCGATAGATTTCAATCCCAATTCCTTGCAGATTCTGTCTATCCTGCTTTTTTGGTAATTGCTTGCAACCGCGCCCGAAACCACTCCATCTATTTCATCTTTTATTTTTTTCAAGACTTTTTTCAAATCCTCCAGTTCCTTTTCCTTCTCTCCTTTTGTCTTTCCAACTATTTGCTTTATCCCAAGAGATTCTGCCTGCAGTTTTGTCAATTCTACACAAGGGTGGTGGAACATCCAGGAATCTTCCCTTTGAGGAAACATTGTAACTAAATATTTTACTTCATGCTCCTGCATAGTTTTGTAAAGAGTGTATGTGCTGTCCTTTCCGCCACTGAATAATACTGCCAATCGCATAACACAATCATTCTATTTTAAATTATAAAAAACTAATGTAATTTTTTTCTGAATTTGTCAAAAAAATAAACAATAAATGCAGAAGGAATAATTCCTACAATAATTGATAAGATAATAAAACTTGCACCAATAACCATGAATAGTATAGGTTCAAGACCCATAAAAAGCCAAAATAAGGGATATAAATAATTAGATACAAAAACTAACCAATACCCAAAGGGTAACCCAAATAGTTGAACATTAACATTTAGATATATGAGTGTAAGAGTCAACCATGGAAATATCAAAGGAATGCAAAGAATAATCGATACGATTAATATTCTAAAATCAAAGTTATGCCATTCAGGAAGTTTTTTCTTAGGATTTGTGTATACCAATACTTTGTCAATTAAAGTAACTATTATTGAAGCACTTATGTAGTATTCGATGAAAAAAAGAGTGGGAATTCCGAACCATACAAATGTCATTATTAATAAAATAGTGATAAACAATTTTCTCCATCCAAATTTTAGAAAGCCAAGTGCATCAGATAAATGATTTGTCTTTCTTACTGGCATAATACTATTTTAATTTAAAAAGAATTAATAAATATGAACTTAAAGTTAATTTTTATTATTTTGTTAGTTCTTTTATTACCTTTAATGGATATTGTGGCATTTTCATTAATGAGCACAATTCAACCAACAATCGCAGGCTATTCTATAACGGATTTGATGAGATTTTGTATATATCCCAATGCAATTATTTATATCACTACTGTTCTTTTGTTAATATTCAAATACAAAATAGTTCTTGATTCGAGAACAGCATTGACTATTTTAGTTTTAGGTTTTATACTTCTACCACTGGTTTTCATTCCTCTAAAGGGGGGTTTAGTTCCAAGTACTACACCATTAGGATTGGGAGGAACTTTGAATACAGGACATGATACAATATTTCAAAACCAAATTATGATAAGTGCTTTTTATTTATCGTTTGTGTTTAGCATTTACTTATCTCAATTTTCAAGCAAACCTTTATTTAAAGTTCTAATTTTTATTTTTACTGGTTTAGTTTTAGGTTTTATTTTTTCGTATTTAGAAAATTTTGTTTACAGTTGGTTAGCTTAGTTCTTCCACAAACTAAACTATACCTCTTCTTATCCTCCTATTTTAAATTATAAAAAACTAATTCTGTGTTGTATGGAACTAAAACTTCTTAGAGGAATCGAACCGAGAGAATACCAAAAATCGATAGCTGAAACTGCATTAAAAAACAATACTCTAGTCGTTTTGCCAACAGGAATGGGAAAAACTCTTATCTCAGTTTTGGTTGGGATAGAAAGACTGGAAAAATGTCCCGGAAGCCAGATAATGATTACCGCTCCTACACGACCGTTGAATGCGCAGCACAAAAAAAGTTTTGAAAGACTTACTTCGATAAGCTCTGAAGAAATAATTTTGATAACTGGAAAAATAAATCCGGTAGAAAGGGAGCAGCTGTACAAAAAAGGAAGGGTTATCGTTTCCACTCCGCAATGCATAGAGAATGATTTGAAGAATGGCAAGCTGAATCTGGAAAATTTTTCTTTCATCACCTTTGACGAATGCCACAGGACGGTAAAGGATTACGCATACACCTATGTTGCAAAAAAATATATGGAGCAAGCGAAGTGGCCTTTGATTCTCGGACTGACCGCCTCACCTGGAGGAAGCTATGAAAAAATAGAAACCATAAGAGAGAATCTTTTTATCGAATCCGTGGAAATAAGAACTGAGTCGGACGGGGATGTGAGACCATATGTCAAAGATGTAGAAAAGGACTGGGTTTATGTCGATTTCCCTGAAGAGTTCAAAAAAATAAAAGTTCTGCTTGAGGAAAGTTTGAAAGAGGACATCTACTGGTTGAGGGAGCATCATTACATACAGACATACAAGCCGTCGAAAAAAATATTATTAGCTTTACAGAACAGGGCAGCTGCAAGACTGACAGAGGGAGCGAAGAGCTACGCGCTGATGTGGGTGATGATGAAGACTGCAGAAGCGATAAAAATAGAGCATGCGATCGAACTTCTGGAAACTCAGGGAATAAATCCTTTGAAAGAATATTTTGAAAAACTTTCCCACAGCAACAAGAGGACTGACAAGAAACTAATGAACGACCCGAGAATAAGGGAAGCTATAGATTCAGTAAAAGAACTGTACGAAAAGGGAGTGGAGCATCCCAAGCTGATAAAACTGGAAAGCATTGTTAAAGAATTGGTTAAGGAAAATCCGCAAGTGAAGATAATTGTTTTTGCAAACTTCCGCTCGACTGTCGACAAGATTACCCAACTGCTTAGAGAAAATAATGTTAATTCAGAAATTCTGATAGGACAGGCGGCAAGGGAGAGGAGCGGGCTGACGCAGGAGCAGCAGATAGAGAATTTGAAAAGATTTGCAAGGAATGAGTTCAACGTCTTGGTCGGGACAAGCATAAGCGAGGAAGGTCTGTCAATTCCCGCAGTTGATTATGTTATATTCTACGAATCGGTTCCGTCAGAGATAAGGACAATACAGAGAAGGGGAAGAACTGGAAGGACTGCTGCTGGCAAGGCGATATTCTTGATTACAAAGGACACGATGGACGAGGCATACTACTGGGCTGCATTCCACAAGGAAAGGAAGATGAAGGGAATTTTGTACGACATGAAGAATAGAAAATTAAAGAAGGAAAAGAAAGATTTAATGGATTGGGCAAAATAATGGAAACTCAAAAAATTTTAAAATCGAAGGAAACTGTTGTTGTTTGTGATTACAGGGAATGCGAAGTCATCGAGCAGTTGAAAAGAATTGGTGCAAAGGTGAATGAACAAGCGCTAACAGTCGGTGATTTTGTAGTTTCTGACAGAGTATCGATAGAAAGGAAGACACACAGCGATTTTGTCGGCTCGGTAATCAACGGGAGAGTGTTCGAACAGGCCAAGAACTTGAAGGAAAATTTTGCAAAGCCGATAATAGTAATCGAGGGTTCTTCCAACAGGCAGATAAATGAAAACGCTTTGAAAGCTGCTATTGCGAGTCTGCTTATAGATTTTGGTGTTTCCATGCTTGCCACAAAAAATCCGCAGGACACTGCAAGAGCAATATACTGGATTGCAAAAAAGGAGCAGGGTGATGGAGGAAGGGAAATTGTAATAAAAGTTGGTAAGAAGCCGAAGGAAGTAAAAAGATTGCAGGAGTTCATTGTCTGCGGAATTCCAGGCGTGTCAACAATAACTGCTAGAAAACTTTTGAACCATTTCGGCACAGTGGAAAATCTGTTTGTCGCGAGCGAGGAGGAACTGAAAAAGGTCAAAGGCATAGGGAAAAAGCTTGCAGAGAAGATTAGAAAAGTTTTAACTGCTAAATATTAATTCGAGGTGCTCGTCTGAACAAGCCTATAATAGTTGGCCTGGACCCGGGAACTACTGTGGGCGTGGCCGTTCTCGACACTGAAGGAAGCATAATAAGATTGTCAAGCAAGCGGGCAGAGAACAGGAGCGAAATAATAAATTATATTTTGAAATTTGGAAAACCGATTCTTGTAGCATCGGATGTGAACCCGTTGCCTAAGAACATAGAAAAAATTTCCACGAGCCTTGGATGCAAAGCATACTTTCCTGAAGTTTCCCTATCGAATCTGGAAAAGGCGAAGATGATAAAAAAATACAAGGATGAAATAAAAAATTCTCACCAGAAGGATGCGTTGGCAGCTGGAATAAAAGCTTTCAGGAATTACCATAGTTTGTTTTTGAAAGTTGAAGAGATACTGGAAAAGTTGGATAGGGTTGATTTGTTCAACAAAGTTGTGGAAAGGATGTTGCGGAAGAAGAACGAGAACATAGTGGACAGCGTCAAGAAAATTTTGAAGAAGGAGATGAAATGAATAAGAAAGAAATTTTTAAAAGAAAATTGTTTGCAGTAATCTGCTTTCTCATAAACTTCAATCTTCTGGCTGTCCCTTTCTATTCCTTGTTGTTTTTGGATTTCTCCCTGCCTCAAGTGCAGACTTTTCTGGCAACTGCAATAGCAAAAGCGTTGCAAATGTTTGGATATCAAGTTGCAAGCAAGGGTTACGTGCTGACTTTATTTACCATTAATGAAATAGCAAGAGTGAACATAACTGTCGACTGCCTGGGATGGAAGAGCATGTATGTCTTGTCTGCATTAGTTCTTGCTGTGACCTATCCTCTGAGGAAAAAAATAAAATTCTTGCTGGTAGCGCTGCCTGCTATATTTTTAATAAACTACCTGCGCATAGTCTCCACCCTTTTGTTCGTTCTTGCCTACGGATTTAGGTAT
>Ga0172362_10002078_pt1 | contig 17379 bp, 19 predicted proteins | sample LakKivs1_kivu2a2_FD_114534 | JGI IMG/M metagenome (GOLD analysis project Ga0172362, IMG submission 114534) | Sediment microbial communities from Lake Kivu, Rwanda - Sediment s1_kivu2a2 | ecosystem: Environmental > Aquatic > Freshwater > Lake > Sediment | place: Rwanda: Western Province, Lake...
GGAATATGCTGCCGATCAGTACAGTTCCCTTGATGGTGCCGATGCCCTTCTCCTGGCAACGGAATGGAAAGAATTTCGCCTGCCTGATGTGGCGGTCATGAAAAAACAGATGCGGCAACCCGTGATCTTCGATGGACGTAACATCTGGGATGCCGATGAGATGAAAGCCAATGGTTTTGACTATTTCTGCATCGGCATCAATACCCGTAAATAATATGACATGGCATATAAAAGGATTCTCATCACCGGTGGCGCCGGCTTTCTCGGATCACATCTCTGTGAACGGCTGCTGGCTGAAGGCCATGAAGTGATATGCCTGGATAACTATTTCACCGGTTCAAAACAAAACATTGTTCATCTCATTGGCAATCCCTATTTCGAAATGGTTCGCCATGATGTGACCATGCCTATATATCTTGAGGTGGATGAGATTTACAACCTGGCCTGTCCGGCCTCTCCCATTCATTACCAGTACAATCCGATCAAAACTGTCAAGACCTCCGTAATGGGGGCCATCAACATGCTGGGGCTGGCCAAACGAAACCGGGCGACGATCTTGCAGGCTTCTACCAGCGAAGTTTATGGCGATCCGCAGATTCATCCGCAGCATGAGTCTTACTGGGGTCATGTCAATCCCATCGGTCCGCGGGCTTGTTATGACGAAGGAAAAAGAAGTGCAGAGACGTTATTTGTCAACTACCACCGGCAAAACAAGGTGGCGATCAAGATAGCCCGCATATTTAATACGTATGGTCCGCGTATGCATCCCAATGACGGCCGTGTGGTATCCAACTTCATCGTGCAGGCCTTAAAAGGAGAGCCCATCACCATTTACGGCGATGGCTCGCAGACCCGCAGTTTCTGCTATGTGGACGATATGACCGATGCCCTGGTGAAATTAATGAACACACCACCCACCTTCACCGGCCCGGTGAACATCGGGAATCCAAGGGAATTCACTATCCTTGAACTGGCCCGTCTCATATTGAAGCAAACGGGCTCCGTCTCGAGGATCATCTTCAAACCCCTGCCCTCTGACGATCCTATGCAGCGACAGCCGGATATTGCCATGGCCAGAAAAGAGCTTGCCTGGGAACCATCAATACAACTGGAAGAAGGAATCGGTAAGACCATTGAATACTTTAAAGGATTATTGGCCTCAACTAAAGATCCCTGAGCTGTATCGCAGAATGCAGGAAGTAAAATATGTCACTTTGCAGCTTTGCAGCTTGACATATCATAAAAAACAGAACGTGAATATATTAGTAACCGGAGCGAACGGACAATTGGGAAGTGAAATAGGACGGCTGGCCGGGGATTATAAGGATCATGCCTTTCGTTTTACTGATATTGAGGATCTTGATATCACGGATTATCATTTGCTTGCAACCTATTTCTCTGCCAACCGTTTTGATTGCATCATCAATTGTGCGGCTTACACCGCTGTGGATAAGGCTGAAGAGGAGAGGGACCTCGCTATGCTGGTGAATGCCACTGCTGCCGGTTACCTGGCAGAATTTGCAAAAAAAATGTCGGCACTCTTCATTCACATTTCAACGGATTATGTCTTTGACGGTAAAAAAAACAGGCCTTATAACGAAAAGGATAATCCCAAGCCACTCTCCTACTATGGTTTAACAAAGTTACGCGGCGAGGAGACGGTCATCAGAACTGCCGGACGGGGGATGCTTTTCCGTACTTCCTGGTTGTATTCGTCGTATGGTAAAAATTTTGTCAGAACAATTCTTGACCACGGTATGAGGGATGACAGCCTTAAAGTCATTGATGATCAAACCGGGACTCCCACTTACGCCCGTGACCTGGCAGCCGTAGTCCTGCAATGCATCGACAGATATGATAAAAAACACATGACCATTTATCATTATTCCAATGAAGGCCTGGCCAGCTGGTACGATTTTGCCATGGCTGCCCTGAAAATTGCAGGCATATCCTGTGAGATCATCCCGGTCAGCACAGCCGCCTACGGATCTAAGACCAAACGACCGTATTACAGTGTCCTGGATAAGGAAAAGATCAAGCACGACTTCGGAATTTCCATACCCTACTGGAGGGACAGCCTTGAAACATGCATAAAAGAGATATTTGGTAATAAAATGTCATGATAATAAAAAATATCATTGTCAGCGGAAATCTCTTCGTTAATTTGTTTCATTACTAAACCATGTAACTGTTAAACACATCTGTTTTATGAAGCCACCTTCTGTTGATCCGGCCATTCTGGCGAAAGCCGGAACATGGTTGGAAGGGAATTATGATGAAGAAACCAAAGCCAGAGTGCGGTATTTGCTGGAAAACGATCTCAATGAGCTGGTGGATGCGTTTTACCGGGACCTCGAATTCGGCACGGGAGGATTAAGGGGGGTCATGGGTGTTGGAACCAACCGGATGAATATTTACACCGTCGGCATGGCGACACAGGGGCTGGCCAACTACCTGCGGATGACTTTTGGCGAGGATACCGGGCTTAAGGCGTCCATCGCTTACGACAGCCGCAACAATAACACCCTTTTTGCCGATATCACGGCCAGCGTTTTATCAGCTAACGGTATCAGGGTTTTTCTTTTCGACCGGTTGCGTCCTACACCGGAGCTTTCCTTCGCCGTCAGATACCTCGGATGCCACACCGGTGTGGTCATCACAGCCTCCCATAATCCGAAAGAATACAACGGTTACAAAGTTTACTGGAACGATGGAGGCCAACTCGTACATCCCCATGACACCAACATCATCAGGGAGGTGTTGAAGATCAAATCACCGGCAGAGGTTAAATTCGGTGGCCGGAAAGAATTAATCACCACCATCGGAGAGGATATTGATGAGGCATATATTAAAGAAATCAAATCCCTTTCACTGGCGCCGGACCTCATATCAAAGTACCATGACCTGAAGATCGTTTACACACCGTTGCACGGAACAGGAGTCAGGCTGGTACCCGCGGCTTTACAGGCTGTTGGTTTTGATCACACCATTCATATTCCTGAGCAGGATGTGACAAGCGGTGATTTCCCCACGGTCAGATCACCTAATCCCGAGGAGCCGGCATCCCTTGCCATGGCTCTTGATATGGCCCGTCGAAGAGACGCCGATATCGTCATGGGGACCGACCCGGACGGTGACAGGGTCGGGGTGGCTGTCAAAAATCACCGTAATGAATTTATACTTTTAAACGGCAACCAGACAGCCACGATCCTGACCTATTACCTCCTGACACAATGGAAAGAAAAGGGAAAGCTCACAGGCAATGAATTCATTGTGAAAACCATTGTCACCTCTGAATTGCTCAGAGAGATAGCTGTGTCATATGGCGTGGATATTTATGATGTCCTGACAGGTTTTAAATACATCGCTGAGTTGATAAGAAAATTAGAAGGCATAAAAAAATTCATCGGCGGTGGTGAAGAAAGCTATGGCTACCTTACGGGTGACTTTGTACGTGACAAAGATGCGGTCAGTGCCTGTTGCATGATTGCTGAGACAGCCGCCTGGGCGGCTGCACGACACATGTCACTGTTCGATCTGCTGATAGAAATTTATATGAGATATGGCTTTTACAGGGAAAAACTGATCTCAGTGGTTAAAAAGGGCCGATCGGGTACCGAAGCGATCAACCGCATGATGGACCAATACCGGAGCGATCCCTTTAAAGCAATAAATGAAATAAAGGTTATCAGGATCAAGGATTTTTTGACGGGAAAAGAGAGGGATGTGATTAAGGGCACCGAAAGCGCAATACAATTACCCGAATCCAATGTCATCCAGTTTTTCCTTGAGGACGGCAGCAAGATCACCGTCCGGCCGTCGGGTACCGAACCAAAGATAAAATTCTATTTCGGCGCCAAAGGATTGCTCCGGGATAAAAAAGACTATGAGAAAGTGGAAGCATCGCTCGATGAGAAAATAGAAGGATTTGTCCGGGCCATAAACCTGCGGATATAAGATTAACGATTAACGATATTTGATTTAAGATTATTGGGTGTGGGAAGAGGGGAAATAATAAATCACAAATAAACTCGCAGCTCATAGCTCGCAGCTCGCAGCTGAAACCTGCAACATGGAACCTTCAGCCTCTAACGATACCGACATCCTCCAGGGAAAGAACGTCCTGGAGATGCTCACCGTGGCCAACGAATATTGTCTCTTTCTGGAGAAATGTGAGGATTACAACCGTGGAGACATCATGAGTTATCTTCAGAAAATCTGTCCGCTGCTCTATCTCAAGGGAACGCTTTTACCCTTGGTGACCGTCAATCACCCTGAGGCCAATGAACGGTTTGTCACGGAAGAGCAATGGGGATCGATCTATCAGACACTTGTCAGTAAATTCGGAAAGCAGGATCAATATATCATGGTTGACTCCCCGGATCAATCTGATCCAGAAATCAGGAAAGCCAGCATGGCTGATAATTTTGCCGATGTCTATCAGGATCTCAAGGACTTCGTTATGCTGTACCAAAAAAACACCCTCTCTGCGCGTGAGAATGCAGTAAATGAATGCCGCAGGCTCTTTGAGACCCACTGGGGTTTCAGGCTGGTGAATGCACACCGGCATCTGCATTACCTCATGTTTTCCGGGCCTGCAGAAGACCGGGATATTCCCGTTGACTATTATTAGTGCCCGCTGTTTATGGCATTTTTATCCAAGCGGTTCAATCCTTCGATAGCCTTTGGATAATTGGTTTTTATATCAAGGGCTTTGTGATAATCATTGCGGGCAGCCGTCAGGTCACCAAGGATCTCATAACATAAACCCCGGTTATAGAAAGCCTCCACGTAACGGGGATCATATCCGATAGCCCGCGTAAAATATGTGATGGCGGCAGGGTAATTACCGGTGTGTACCAGGTTGATATAACCCAGGTTATAGTATGCTTTCACATTGGTTGAGTCGAGCCCGAGAATATCAGCATAGGTCATGGTGGCTTCATCAAAACGGTCATTATGCTGGTATGCCAGGGCCAGATCATAAAGGATGTCGGTGTCATCAGGCCTGAGGTCACGTGCATTTTTAAAATAACTGACCGCCAGGGGATCGTGCTTTTGAGAATAAATGGTTCCGAGTACCCTGTATGCGTCAACGCCGTTCTGATCGTACTGAACCGATAGCTGAAAATTCCTGATGGCATTGGCCGTATCGCCCTTCTCCAGCCAGGCATAACCATCGATAAAATAAGCACGGGCATTGCTTTTATCAAGCGTCAGCACCTTGTGAACATACTGGTGGCACAATGAATAATCTTTAATAATCAGATACAGGCGTGCCAGTTTGAGGTATATATCGGGATTAAGCGGATCGTTGTCACTGGCTTTATCGAGTGTTTCACGCGCGTCATCCACTTTGGCCATCTGAAGGTAGATATCGCTGAGTGTTATCAGGTATTCCGATTTGGAAGGATCAAGCGACAGGGCATTATTAATATCGTGCAACGACAAATTCAACTGGTCCCTCGACAGATAATAACGGGCCCGCCGGCAGTACCCGTCACCGTTGAGTGAATCGGAGGCGATCTGCCGGTTCAGGAGGGTGAGGGAATCTTCAGGCAGGGACTCCTGTCCGCGACCGGATGGTGATTGGCGGTGGCAAGCCATCAGAAACAAACAGGATAGAAGCAAGATAATGTATGTTCTCATTGTGTCATGCATATAAATATCAGGGGATATCTGATTAACGATATATGATATCAGATATTAGATTGGGTTGGGAAAAATCTTACATTATAATTTAATCCGGAAGCTGAGAATATCAATCGGCTGAGGTGACCGGTTTTGTTTTTATCAGGGCCTCGTAAGCTTTCTTTTCCAGTTCGTCGGCCAGCTCTGGATTATCGGCCAGGAGTTTCTTGACCATATCACGTCCCTGTCCCAGTTTGGTTTCACCATAGCCGAACCAGGAACCGCTTTTTTTGATGATCTCATTGTCGACACAAATATCGAGTATCTCACCCGTTCTGGAAATGCCCTCGCCATAAATGATATCGAATTCAGCCACCCGGAAAGGGGGTGCGAGCTTATTTTTCACGACTTTGACGCGTGCCCTGTTACCCACGATGTTCTCACCGTCTTTTATCTGGTTGATCCGACGGATATCAAGACGTACGGAAGAATAGAATTTCAGGGCATGGCCGCCGGTGGTGGTTTCGGGGTTGCCAAACATGATGCCTATCTTTTCGCGCATCTGGTTAATAAAGATACAGCTTGTATTGGTCTTGGAGATGGTCGCTGTCAGTTTTCTCAGAGCTTGTGACATGAGGCGTGCCTGCAGGCCCATTTTTGAGTCACCCATTTCGCCTTCAATCTCACTCTTGGGGGTGAGGGCTGCGACCGAATCAATGACGATGATATCAATGGCGCCACTGCGGATAAGGTTATCGGCTATTTCCAGAGCCTGTTCGCCGTTGTCGGGCTGCGAGACGAGCAGGTTTTCGATGTCGACACCCAGTTTCCTGGCATAGAAGCGGTCGAAAGCATGCTCCGCATCGATGAAGGCGGCAATGCCACCCGCTTTCTGGGCTTCAGCAATGCAATGAATGGCCAGGGTTGTTTTTCCTGAAGCCTCAGGGCCAAATATCTCTATGACCCGTCCACGGGGTATGCCGCCTATGCCCAGGGCCGCATTGAGGGCCAGCGAACCCGTCGAAATGGTAGCCACGTCAACAAGGGGCGAATCACCCAGCTTCATGATGGTGCCTTTGCCATATTCTTTCTCCATTTTCTCGATCACCAACTGCAAAGCTTTCTGCTTCTGCTTGTTTTCGTTGTTTTCATTGGTCATATCACAATAATATTTAGAGGTTTCACTCCCATAACCCACCACGCCTGCCTGGGGTTTGACATGTTTTTTAACTGTTAATCGGAAAAAAGGTAAAATGTGACCCCGCGTTTGAATACAAAATTAATGATTAATTATTTCAGCACGTCAGGCACTGAAAATAAAAAAAGAAGAAAACAGGGAAGGGTGTCTTATCAGACCTCCAATGCATTCAGGATCTGCCTGGTATGATCATCGGTCTGAACTTTGGTGAATATCTTGTTGATAGTTCCCTCTTCAGAAATGACAAATGTCGTGCGCAGGGTGCCGTAACTTTCACGTCCGACCATCTTTTTCAAACCCCACACGCCGTATGCATGGAGAATTTTTTTCTCCGGGTCAGGAATAAGTGAGAACGGCAGATGATATTTTTCCGCAAAGCTTTCATGTGACTTCATATCATCAGCGCTCACACCAATGATATGATATCCTTTATTCATCAATTCACTGTAGTTATCACGAAGATTGCATGCTTCCTCGGTGCATCCGGAAGTGAAGTCCTTGGGATAAAAATAAAGAATGACCTTTTTACCTTTCAGGGCTGATAACGTGATCCTGTTACTGTTCTGATCCATGCCGGTAAAATCCGGTGCCTGCTGTCCTTCTTTCAGATGAGTCATGGTTATGAAGTTTAACGGTTAATTAATTCATGTCCGAATAAGAAACAGTCTTAATCACGGATTGTTCGTTGTCCTGCATTGTTTTTCAGACGTTGATAATAACGGCAGATGTCGGTCAGGCCACATTTTTCACACTTAGGCCGACGTGCCTGGCAAATATAACGGCCATGCAGTATCAGCCAGTGGTGGGCTTTATGAAGGATGGCCGCAGGAAAATATTTCATCAGTTGTTTTTCAGCTTCATAAGGTGTTCTGGCCCGTGACGTCAGTCCGATGCGGGCGGCCACCCTGAAAACATGTGTATCGACGGCCAGCACGGGTTTGCTGAAGACCACCGAGGCGACGACATGGGCCGTCTTACGACCAACGCCGGGTAATTTCATCAACTGCTCCGGCTCATCGGGGACTTGCCCCCCAAACTTCTCCTTCAGCATGACGGCCATTCTGACTAAATGATTTGCTTTGCTGTTCGGATAGGAACAACTCCTGATCACTTTAAAGACGTCCTGTTCCATCGATCCGGCCAGAGCCTCAACATCAGGAAACCGCTCAAAAAAAAGAGGCGTGATCATATTAACCCGCTTATCGGTGCACTGTGCCGATAAAATGGTCGCCACGAGAAGCTCAAAAGCGCTGCCGTACCCGAGTTCGGTCACGGGTTCCGGCCTGAGCTCAGTAAAATATTCAATGACACGCCCGAAACGTTCAGCTTTTGTGATCATAAGCAGCGCAACGGGAAAAACAATGAACCCTGTGACGGTTTCATTTCGTGCACAGGGTTCACAGTACCATGGTTAATTTAAGAACAAACTACTGTCGACAAGTAGTTCGGACCTGAAGGAATACCATAGACGGGAATAGTTGAATAAATTTCTGAGAATTTGGACATCCGGGGTTATTTGATGATATAATCCCCTTCGTTGTCCCTCGGCTTCGATTTCCTCGTATGTGTGGTTGATCAGGTCGTCAAGGGTAAAAGGATACGTCATAGGCATCTTTAAGTTAGTGAATAAATATACTCAATAACGATGAGCCTGTGATCAATATTTCACACCGGGAAATAAATTATTGAAAAAATATTTCTGTCCTCTGAAGTCTCACAGGGTGAGGATAATATCTTTTTCCCTGATCAGTTTTCTGAGGTTGATAAGGGCATAGCGCATGCGCCCGAGGGCGGTATTGATGCTGACATCTGTTACTTCAGCGATATCCTTGAAGCTCATATCGGCATAGTGCCTCATAATGAGTACTTCCCGCTGTTCTTTGGGGAGATATTCGATGAGCTTGCGCACGTCATCATAAATCTGCTGGGTGATCATTTTATCCTCCACCGAGCCATCCATTTGTCCTATGGTGTCAAATATATCGAAATCTTCGCTGCTGTTATCCACGACAGGCAGTCGTTTTGATTTCCTGAAATGATCGATGATGAGGTTATGAGCGATGCGCATGACCCATTGTATAAATTTACCTTCCTCCTTGTAGGAGCCCGAGCGGAGGGTGTTGATCACTTTAATGAAGGTATCCTGAAACAGATCATCGGCCAATTCAGTATCCCTGACGACCATCACGATGTAAGAGTAAACTTTATCCTTGTGGCGGTGGATGAGACTTTCAAGACTGGAGAGATGACCTGATAAATACAAATCAATGAGCTCCCGGTCGCTCAATATCACTGATTCCATTTGATCCCTTTTAATGTTTAACATCAAAAAAAGGGTAGATATCTCTCTATAGTCTCTCTCCTATGTTTTGACCGTCATTCTCCAGGCGGAGGTACGGTGCAAGGGTTAATAATCTGATTGATTTCTTGCGGCAAGCCACAAATACGAGGCAAATATATGCCAACAAATCTATAAATGCAAATTTTTTTCTTAATTTTGTAAATTATTCATTCTTAAATGTCTCTCAACGACTTAGAACAGCTGAATCCCCAGGATTTCATTATAATAAAAGGTGCACGGGTTCATAACCTAAAAAATTTATCCGTCGCCCTTCCGCGTAACAAATTGATCGTCATCACGGGTTTATCGGGTTCAGGTAAGTCGTCTCTTGCCTTTGACACCCTTTATGCCGACGGTCAGAGGCGCTATGTTGAAAGCCTGACCGCATATGCCCGCCAGTTTCTTGGCAGGATGACCAAGCCTGATGTAGACTATATTAAAGGCATCTCCCCTGCCATTGCCATCGAGCAAAAAGTCAACACACGCAATCCACGTTCCACGGTAGGCACTTCAACCGAGATATATGAATACCTCAAGCTGTTGTTTGCACGCATCGGCACAACCTTTTCACCGGTTTCAGGTCGCGAGGTCAAACGACACACGACGGCGGATGTCATGGATTATATTTATACGATCCAGGAAAGCGAAAGGTTCATGATTTGCTGTCCGCTCATCATCAAACCGGGCCAGACCATCCGTGATCAGTTACAGATCCGTCTTCAGCAAGGTTTTAACAGGGTTCAGTATGATAACAGTGATTACCGTATCAGTGACATCTTAGACGGACGATTTGATAAAAAAAATGCATCGGAGCTATACCTGGTCATTGACCGAATGGTCATGAGCCATGACGATGAAGATCTGAGAACCCGCATGGCCGACTCCGTGGAGCTGGCCTTTTATGAGGGCCAGGGCATATGCATCGTAGAGACCTTGAAGGATGGCCTGCCGGTGAGGGAGACCTTCAGCAACAGGTTCGAACTGGATGGGATGACCTTTGAAGAACCCACCGTCAATTTATTCAGCTTCAACAACCCTTACGGTGCCTGCAAAACCTGTGAAGGTTTTGGAAGCATTATCGGCATTGACGAGGACCTGGTCATACAGAATAAAAGCCTGTCGGTTTACGAGGATGCTATTGCCTGCTGGAAGGGCGAAAAACTCAGCGAATGGAAGGACGTCCTGGTCATGAATGCTTACAAGTTCGATTTTCCCATTCATAAACCCTATTACGAGCTCACAGGGGAGCAGAAGAAGCTGTTGTGGACGGGAAATCAATATTTCGGAGGCTTGAATGATTTTTTTGAATACGTTGAATCACAGGCTTATAAGATACAATACCGTGTGCTGCTGAGCCGTTACCGTGGCAAAACGGTTTGTCCCGACTGCCATGGGACGCGGTTGCGCAAGGATGCCAATTACACTAAAGTGGGCGGTCAATCCATTTCCGATATCGTACTTATGCCGGTGAGAAAGGTGCTGGACTTTTTCAACAGGCTGTCGCTTCCCTACCCGCAGCAGCAGATTGCAAACCGTTTGCTGACGGAGATCACCAACAGGTTGAAATTCCTGGTGGATGTTGGGTTAGGTTACCTTACCCTGAACAGGTTATCGTCATCGTTATCCGGGGGTGAATCACAGCGCATAAACCTGGCCACTTCCCTGGGCAGCAGTCTCGTCGGATCAATGTATATCCTTGACGAGCCTTCCATCGGCCTGCACCCCCGCGATACGCAAAAACTCATCAAAGTGCTGCAGCAACTCAGGGATATCGGTAATACCGTCATTGTTGTGGAACATGACGAAGAGATCATACGTGCCGCCGACCAGATAATTGACATCGGGCCGATGGCCGGCAACCACGGTGGCGAACTGGTATTCCAGGGAACCTTCCGTGAACTGACAGCCTTCAACAACAGCCTGACCTCAAAATATCTGAACCACACCCTCGGCATACAGGTGCCCGCCACACGCAGAAAATGGAAAGAGTACATCGAAATCTCGGGAGCCCGGGAACATAACCTGAAAAGCATTGATGTCAGGTTTCCCCTGCATGTTTTTACCGCCGTCACGGGCGTCAGCGGATCGGGGAAGACCACACTGGTCAAACAAACGCTGTATGCCTCCCTGAAAAAAATTTACGGTGGTTATGGCGACAAGACAGGGCAATTTGATAGAATGACCGGTGATTATGACCGCATCGGCGATGTGGAGCTGGTGGATCAGAATCCGATAGGACGATCAAGCCGCTCCAATCCGGCGACCTATATGAAGGCCTATGACGACATCCGGCAGCTTTATGCCGAACAGCCCCTGTCAAAAGTGAGGGGTTATAAACCGGGTTTCTTCTCATTTAATATTGAGGGCGGACGCTGTGAAGAATGTGAAGGTGAAGGGGTGGTCAAGATAGAGATGCAATTCATGGCCGATATCTACCTCACCTGTGATGTGTGCCACGGAAAACGTTTCAAGAAGGAGGTGCTGGATGTGACATACAAAACCAAAACCATCAGTGAGATCCTCGACATGACCATTGAACAGGCCATAGGTTTCTTCAGTACGTCGAAGAAAAAAGGAGCCATAGAGAATAAGATCGTCGACAAGTTACAACCGCTGGTGGATGTCGGTCTGGGATACCTCAAACTGGGTCAGGCTTCCAGCACCCTGAGCGGTGGCGAGGCGCAACGCGTAAAACTGGCTTATTTCCTCTCGAAAGGTATCAGCGAGATACCTACCCTGTTCATCTTTGATGAACCGACGACAGGGCTTCATTTTCATGACATAAACAAACTACTCGGGGCCTTTAACGCCCTGATAAGGAAAAGACATTCCATTATCGTCATTGAGCACAACATGGAGGTCATTAAATGTGCGGACTGGATTATTGACCTGGGACCTGAAGGTGGCGAAGAGGGAGGATCGGTGGTCTTTGCCGGCCCACCCGAAGAGCTCGTCAGGAATAACGGTTCCTATACCGGTAAATACTTGCATGGTAAACTCATGACGGATAAGGAAACCCATTGAAATGACAATCAAAGAATCAGGAGGTGCTATGATGCAAACGATCATTTCGATAAACACCGATAAACACAACGGTTTATATGATATTACCGAGGATGTCAGAAAGGTTGTCGCCGCCAGTCACATACAAACGGGGCTGGTGAATGTGTATGTTCAGGGCTCCACGGCGGCGGTCATGATACAGGAAAACTGGGATGAGTCGGTGCAGTCCGATGTGGTCACCCTGTTGAAAAAGCTCATCCCGGCAGGAGTATGGGAGCATGACCGCCAGGACAATAACGGCGATGCACATCTCAAAGCCGGCATTGTAGGCCCCGGGGAAAGCATACCGGTCATCAACGGCAGCCTGGGCCTGTCAACGTGGCAAAACATCTTTCTGTGTGAATTTGACGGACCACGGCATCAAAGAAAGATAGTAGTGACGGTCATCGGTGGTGATAAAATTTAATGCCGGATGATCTGAACAAAACAACCTCCCCGGATTGTTTATAACATTGTTTATAACAAAGAATGTTAATTTAGTCAATTAGTATGGAATCAATTAAAATACTGCATCACGATGAAATTCTTGACATTCTGCAAAGAACCGATAAAAATGATAATGATCGCCGGCAGACCAGATTCATCACTGCCAGCCTGGGTAACTTGAACACTGCCGGAATCTGAAAGGCGTAGCCGATGCATTATTCAACCATTTATTGACACGCGACATGAAGAAGTGGATCCATCTGATATTAATAGCTGCCGTTGGTCTTACCGGCTGCGTGCAACATGTGAAAAAGGAAGGGAAAAAGCTGGTGAGCGTCAGCATCCAGCCTGAGAAATATTTTGTGCAACGCATTGCAGGTGACGGGTACGAGGTCAATGTACTTATTCCACCGGGCACCAGTCCCGAGTCATTTGATCCGGCGCCACGCCAGTTACAGAACCTGGAAAATTCCGTTATTTATTTCAGAAACGGATATTTCGATTTTGAGGGCATCATCAGCGAAAAGATTGCCTCACTCCACAAGCACCTTATTATTGTCGATCTTTCAAACGGTATCAAACTGGTCGGCCGGCAGGAAGACATCACCACATCGCATCAGGTTTCGGGCATCGATCCGCATTTCTGGCTGGCTCCTGAAGAGGTGACCGTTATGGCCGGTAACATTCGTGATGCCTTAATATCTTTTGATCCTGAAAGTAAAGAGTTCTATACTGACAACTGCCGTCAATTGATTGACGACCTGACCCGTTACGACCACCGGCTTGACTCCTTGTTCTCCAAGGTCAGGATAAGAAAATTCATCGTTTATCATCCGGCGCTGACCTATCTGGCAAGGGATTATCACCTCGAACAATACGCCATTGAACAGGAAGGCATCAGTTCCTCTCCCGCCCATCTGACTGATATCATCAACATAGCAATGCAAAACGGCATACACACGATATTCATAGAAAAACAATTCGATTCGGACATTGCCCAAACGCTTTCCGAAGAGATCGACGGCACACTGGTGACGATCGATCCCCTGGCATATGATTGGTTCCGTAATATGGACACCATTTCGACATCACTTTTTAACGCACTTAATCCCTGAACGAACGATGAGCAAGATACTTGAACTGACATCGGTGACGGCCGCCTATGATGATCTGGAGGTTCTGCATGATGTGAATCTCGCGGTCCACGATCATGATTTCATCGGGATCATCGGTCCCAACGGTGGTGGCAAGACCACCCTTCTCAAGATCATCCTGGGCCAGCTTCATCCCGTGACCGGCACGGTCACCTATTTTTTCGACGAGCGGGGCAACACGGGCGATCGTATCGGTTATCTCCCGCAAGGTCAGCATTTCGACAGGAAATTCCCCATTACGGTGCTGGAGGTGGTCCTGTCGGGGCTGTTATCAAAAAGAAGAGTGTTCGGCCGTTTCACTGCCGCCGATCACCGCAAGGCACGGGAATGGCTTGAGTGGATAGGTATGGGTGCGCTGAGCGACCGTAACATCGGCGACTTGTCGGGGGGACAGATACAACGTGTCTTCCTCTGCCGTTCCGTCATCGCCGATCCCGCCCTGTTGCTGCTGGATGAACCTGACACTTACGTGGATAACACCTTTGAGGGTGATCTCTACCGCACCCTCACCGAGTTGAACAAGCGCATGGCCATCATCATGGTGTCGCACGACATCGGGACCATCGCCTCCTATATCAAGACCATTGCCTGCGTGAACCGGACCCTGCACTATCATCCTTCCAATCTCATCACCAACGAGCAGCTGGCCGCTTACAACTGCCCTATACAGATCATATCACACGGAACGATACCGCACACCGTCTTACAAAAACACGACTGATCATGGAGTCATTTGCGAATCTCTTTCATTACAGGTTTTTCATCCATGCTTTTCTGGCCGCCATCCTGGCCAGTATCGCCTGCGGAATCCTGGGCACTTACATTGTCACCAAACGCATGGTCTTCATCAGCGGAGGCATCACCCACACCTCCTTCGGCGGTATCGGCCTGGGTTATTTTCTGGGTGTGAACCCCATGCTGGGAGCAGCCTTTTTCAGTTTGGTATCGGCTCTGGGCATTGAGTTCTTCACACACAAGATCAAAGTGCGTGAAGACTCGATGATTGCCATATTCTGGGCCTCGGGTATGGCCCTCGGGATTATTTTTGTGTACCTCACACCGGGCTACGCCCCTAATCTGATGAGCTACCTATTCGGGAACATCCTCACCGTTTCACTTCTTGACATTTACTTCCTGGCGCTACTTACCTTTCTGCTCATACTTTTTTTTATCCTGTTTTATCACCCGGTGGTTTTCATAGCTTTCGATGAGGATTTCGCCAGGATACGCCATGTACCCGTCGATCTCATCAAATACCTTCTGATGGTTTTCATAGCCCTGACCATTGTCCTCACCATACGTGTCGCAGGGGTTATCCTCATCATGTCGTTGCTGACCATGCCACAGACCACGGCCAACATCTTTACAAAAAGTTTCCTGAAGGTCATCATACTGTCGATCTGCATGGCATTTGCCGGCACCTTTGCAGGTCTGTTGATTTCATATTATCTGGATATACCTTCCGGTGCAACGATCATCTTCACATTGCTGGTCATTTTTGCCCTGGCCAGGAGCACCTGGTATTTAACGATGAAGCATCGCGTCAGAAGGATAAGCAGCACCTGACAGCCCGGATTGGTAAAGTGGGTATGCTTTCCGGTGAACTGGTCAAACATCAATGACATGGAATTCGGTGCTGGTGGGGACACCTTTGAAATCCTCGACGTACTTTCCGGATAATTTATCCAGGCATCCGGCATCTTCAGGCAGGTCCAGCTTCTTTAAGGCCTGCAATATCTTTGAATGATATTTGGCACTGACGATGATCCGGTTGGGACGGGCCTTGGACATCAGCCTGGCCGAAAGGTCGATGTCCTTGCCATAATAATCGTTATAGTCCTCGAGAAATGTTATATTGTAAACATCCTCGCAATAGTGGATGGCCACCTTGCACTGCAGGAAAAGGCCCTCGACGGGGAAATTTTTAATGTTGTAAAGGGTGGCGTACAGCTCTTCCAGCAAGGCAAAATAGTTATTGCAATGTTTTCTGATCGCCAGATCCTCATCCGGGATATACAGCATGATCTCATCACCGATGCCCTTGACGATGTGGCTGGGAAACTCGTTAAGGATAGAGATGAAATTAAAGGTGTTGTTCAGTTTCCGGCCCCAGTCACCGAAATCGGTCGTGTATTTGATGTTGGTCGAATTGACGATATCAATAAAAATACATGTCCCGGGACATTTGGGAATGATGTTAAGGAATGCCTCGATCTCATCCGACCGGGGATTACTATAATGAATGTAATAAGCCATGTTTTTCTTTAATACGGTTAATCATCCCAGTTATATTACTCCGGGAAGCACCGTGATCAGGAGAAACTCTTGAGGGCTTGCTCCCTATCCGGATAAATTTCAAAAATGCTGGTAAAACCCGATATCTCAAAAATCTCCGCAATATTTTCCTGCAGGTTGCTCAGGACAAAGCGACCCTTGGAAGAGGAAATTTTTTTCAAGGCCATCAGCAGAATCCTCAAACCCGAGCTGCTCACATAATCAAGCCTTGAACAGTCGACCAGGATAAGAATGATCTTCCTGTCGATCAGATCAAAAATCTTTTTTTCCAACTCATTATAATTCGTCGTATCCAGCCTGCCGACCAACCCAAGGATGGTGACCTGATCTTTTTTCGATTCAATTATTTCCATAATGAAGTGTTTTAAAGATGTTTTACCAGTATGATTTTGTTTCTGTTATTATTGCGCTGATATTCATATTTATCCATCAGTTTCTTAACAAAGTGTATCCCCAGGCCGCCTATTTTACGTTCTTCAATGGGCTTATCCAGATCATCCGGCGTGTCCAATAAAAACGGATCGAACTCTTTACCGTCATCCTCGATAGTGATTTTTATCATCTCTTTTTCCAGCCAAAAGTCAATCTGAATTTGATGACTCTCCTTATCGCGGTAACCGTAAAAAATAATATTGGTGACCAGTTCTTCAAGAACAAGGTTAAGGTTGAAAACAGCTTTCGACGGTAATTGCCATTCTTCGCCGAGCATCTCCAGCCAATCCGCCAAATGGTCAAGCTCAGACAAAGTATTGGTGATGATGATCTGTTTCTGATTCATAGGAGGCAAACTTATAAAGTCCGGCTCATTTTCACCCATAAAATTATAAAATTTATTTAACCCCAAATTCGGATTTAATATAATGATAGCTTCTGAGGCCCCTTAAAATTTAAAATGATTCTCATCATTTGTCGTTCAAATAAATGAAATTACTAAATTCGAGGCAAATTTTTCGGATGAAAAAAAACCGGATCACCACCTTACTGGTTATTATCTCATCGCTGGCTATTTTTTTCATGGTATTCGCCCTGGTTCTATACATTCATGCCAGAACGGGTGAAAAGGAAGCCCTCAGCGGTGAGCAAACGGCGCTGGCAGAGAGCCGCAGGGCTGCGGAGCAACAGAGGGAAGCCATCATACAGCGCAGGATCTCGGAGCAACAGCAGCAGGTTGCCGAACAGCAAAAAATCATGATGGAGGAGCAGAAACAATATGCCATTGAACAACAACATATTGCCATTTACGAAAAAAAACAGGCCGAATACCAGCAGCA
>Ga0172362_10002080_pt1 | contig 17373 bp, 17 predicted proteins | sample LakKivs1_kivu2a2_FD_114534 | JGI IMG/M metagenome (GOLD analysis project Ga0172362, IMG submission 114534) | Sediment microbial communities from Lake Kivu, Rwanda - Sediment s1_kivu2a2 | ecosystem: Environmental > Aquatic > Freshwater > Lake > Sediment | place: Rwanda: Western Province, Lake...
GCCACCGACGCGGCGTTAGCCCAGTTGACGCCGGACGGTACGGGGCAAATTATCCGTGAGATGTCGGGAGATGACACTAACCAGCGCTGGCGGCTGTTGGATCTAGCGCGGCAGGAGTTTCAAACCTGCCAGCGGTTAATCGCTCAGGAGAAGCTGGAAATGAAGCTCGTGGACGTGGAGCACATTTTTGGCGGCGAGCGGATTATCGTGTATTACCTGGCTGAAAACCGGGTCGACTTTCGCGAACTCGTGAAGCTCTTGGCCGCGGAATTTCAAACCCGTATCGAGATGCGACAAATTGGTGTCCGCGACGAAGCCAAGCTTTTGGCCGACTACGGCGACTGTGGCAAGCCGGTTTGTTGCAACACGCATCTCTCGGAAATGCCGCCCGTTTCCATGAAAATGGCCAAAATCCAGAAGGCCACCCTCGATCCCACAAAGATTTCCGGGCGGTGCGGGCGGTTGAAATGTTGTCTCCGCTATGAATACGATACTTACGATGCCCTGCAGAAAGAGCTCCCTCCGCTGGGCTCGGATGTCGTGACGGCGCGCGGCCGGGCTCGTGTCCTCGCGCAGGAAATCCTGGCCGGCCAACTCTTGGTTGAGACCGAGGATCACCGCCGCGTGATGATCGGCGCCGAAGAGGTGCTCACCGTGCTCAAGCGCGGCGGACGAAAGAACAGCGACTGACCCACCACCAACGAAGCACACCGCGGACCTACCGACACGCCATGCTCGATCCTTCGCATCCGATTGCCAAGTTGCTCAAGGAAGACCGCCGCTACAAGATCGACGCTTATGCGTTCGTCTTCGAAGCGCTCAACTACGCTCACAACCGGCTCGGAATGGGGACCGACCGACCGGCCGAGGTGGAAGAAGAACCCGAAGAGGGTTCCGGCCGCGAGACCGAACGGCATCTGACCGGTCAGCAACTGTGCGAGGCAATTCGGCTCTATGCTCTGGAGCAGTACGGCTACATGGCCAAGACGGTGCTGAACAGTTGGGGTGTTACAAAAACCGGCGACTTTGGCGAGATCGTGTTCAATCTGATCGGCATCGGCCAGATGCGCAAGACGCCGGACGATCGCCGCGAGGACTTCAACGACGTATTCGACTTCAACACCGATCTGCAAGAACGCTTCAAAATCTCGCTGCCCGAGTAGCGACTCGCGAATTCAGAAACGGGACATTCATGGCGCGCATGGAAGCGAAACCACCCGTTGCGGACAAGGGGCTCAAAGCTGCCCCTGAAGACTTGCCGCCGGTCGTTCCGATGCGCAAGCGACCATGGCTCCTCGCGCTTGCTGTCGTATTCTTCACCGGCTGGCTGCTGTTTCTGGTGGCCATGGCCTTTCAGCCGTAACGCCCGGTTAAGTGGCCGTGGCGCGGTGAACTTTTCGCCGCGCGACCAAAATTACGCCACATCACGAGTGATTCTCGCGATTACTTGTCCCCTCGCTTGGCCGGCGTAACAATTATCTTTGCGGCAGACCTCGTGCCGCACTCCAACCCAACCGCAACGGAAGGATGACATTCGATGAACCGCGAGCGCTGGATTGCCCCCGTTGTGGCCGCGTTGAGTTTCAATATCGCTGCGAGCTTGCCAGCCGCCGAAGCCCAGACAACCGCCAGGCAGCATCAAGAGGTCGTCGCCAAGGCGGTCCAGTTCCTTGAAACAGCCCAGGCCCCGGATGGCTCCTTCAGCGCTGACGCCGGACCGGCGGTTACGGCGATCGTCGCAGCAGGCCTGCTGAAAAACGGCCGCACGGCGGATGATCCGCTGGTGGCCAAGAGCCTCAAGTACATCGAAAAATTTGTTCGGCCCGATGGCGGGATCTATGCCGAGGGTTCGTCGCACGGCAACTACGAAACGTGCATCGCGATTCAGGCCCTGGAGGCGGCGAATGCCGACGGCCGCTACGCGAAGCTGCTGGAAGGCGCGAACAAGTATGTGCGAGGTATCCAGTGGGATACCGAAGACGGTATCGACAAGTCGAGTCCCAACTATGGCGGCGCCGGTTATGGGCGCAGCCGACGGCCGGATCTTTCGAACACCTCGTTCCTGCTGGACGCCCTCAAGAGCCTGGGCGCCAGTGCCGACGACGAGGCCGTGCAAAAGGCGCTGGTCTTTGTTTCGCGCACCCAGAATCTCGAGAGCGAGGCGAACACCACCCCCTTTGCCGCCAAGGTCAACGACGGCGGATTCTATTACACGCCGGCCGCCGGCGGTTCGAGCCAGGCCGGCAACACGCCCGACGGCGGTCTGCGTTCCTACGGTTCGATGACCTATGCGGGACTCAAGAGCCTGATCTATGCCGGGCTCACGAGCGACGACCCACGCGTCAAAGCGGCCACCGAGTGGATTAAGAAGCACTACACGCTGGAAGAGAATCCCGGCATGCAGGCCAACGGGCTATACTACTATTACCAGTCGTTCGCCAAGGCGATGGCAGCTGTCGGCGCCGATGAGTTCACCGATGCATCGGGCAAGAAACACGACTGGCGTGCAGAGCTGGTGGCCGAGCTCGCTAAGCGGCAGCAGCCAAACGGTTCCTGGTTGAATGAGACGCCGCGGTGGCTCGAAGGCAATCCCAATCTGGTAACAGGGTACGCTCTGCTGGCACTCAGCAGCGCCAAGCCCAAGCCGTAGGCGACGCGCGTCGTGCGGCGACTCGTCGCACGCCGCTGCTCCTGCCGACTCCCGTGAATTTCAAGCCGCGCTCGCTGGAGCGCGGCTTTTTTGCGGGCCCGGCACTGACCGTAGCGCGGGAGCTGATTGGCAAAGTGCTTTGCCGAAGGATTGGCGGCGAAGTGCTCGCCGAGGTGATCCACGAGACCGAGGCCTACATCGGCCCCCAGGACCTCGCGGCTCATGGCAGCAAGGGTCGCACCGCGCGGACCGAAATCATGTTCGGTCCAGCGGGCAACTGGTACGTCTACTTCATCTACGGTATTCACTGGATGCTGAACGCCGTGACGGATGACGTCGATCATCCCGCGGCGGTGCTGATTCGCGGCGCGGGTCCCTGGACCGGCCCGGCGAAACTCACGAAAGCGATGTCGATCGACAAGAGCTTTAACACGCTGGCGATCGACCCGGCGACCGACCTGTGGATCGAGGATCGCGGGCTACTCGTACCCCGCCGGCACATTCGCCGCACGCCGCGTATCGGCGTGGACTACGCCGGCGAGTGGGCGAAGAAGCCGTATCGGTTTGTGGTGGACGTCGGCATTAAGGACGCGGTCGGATGAGTGAACTCCTCGCGTTTCTCCAGAAGCGCCCCCCCTGGATGTCTGCGTGCATTCCGCGCCACTGCAATGGTGCCGGCAGATATCTTGCTCGACGGGCACGCGTCCCCGAACAGCCCCTCACCGGAAATCGAGATGCAGATCGAGGGAGCAGATCACATTCGAGTGTTCTTTGATCTCGACTGTGCGTGCGGCGGCAAAACCTTTTCTGTGCATGGCTTTAAATGGCAAGCTGGTGCCCGTTACGGGACCCTCTTTCTGAGCCCTTTGTATTTAGAGTGTCGAAGTTGCGGACGAATCGATCTTGTGTTTGACAGCGATATCCACGGCTCGGATGCCGAACAGGGAGTCACCAGCCATCGCCGGGCTGAAGGCCAGCGGGACACGATCAAGTGTTCGTGCCAATCCGCAACCCTGCAAATTCGCAACTCGTTTGAGTATTCTGACGACTTGTTCAACCATTCCTGCTTTACCCAAATGGGCCGAGAGCAAGACTTGTTCAGTTGGTTTGATCTGATCGGGCTCTGTGAACGGTGCAACAAGTGGTTCTCAATTGCCAGCTTTGAATGTTCGTGATCATGCGTGACCTCTGGCGACCTCTGCTGATTATTTGCCTGGCATTGCTGGTGCCGATCGTGCCCTTCATTGGCTTCGGCGATGCGATCGATGCGCGCGTGGCTGCCTGGCTCGATCCGCCACCCCCGCCGCTCACCATCGCTCTGGGCACGATCGCGATTCTCTCGACCGACGTTTTCCTGCCCGTCCCGTCGAGCGCTGTCAGCACCGTGGCCGGAGCACAGCTCGGGATCGCGGGCGCAACGGCCGCCTCGTGGCTGGGCCTCACTGTGGGCGCTGTGATCGGATTCGCGTTGGCGCGAGTCTTTGGCCGGCCCCTGGCTGAGCGATTCGCAAAGCCTGAAGATCTCGACCGCATGGATCTGGTCGCTCAACATTTTGGGGCGCGCATCCTCGTCGCCGCGCGGGCCTTACCGGTGTTGGCCGAGGCTTCGGTGCTGCTGCTGGGCACGACGCAGCTTGCGTGGAGAAAGTTCCTGCCTGCCGTGATGCTGAGTAACCTGGGTATCGCGCTCGTCTATGCCGTGCTGGGCCACTTCGCCCGCAACCAGGGAGAACTGCCGCTGGCGCTCGCGGCCTCGATTGCACTTCCGGTGCTGGCAGCGACAATGGCTCGCTGGTTCTTGCCGAGACGTGATGAGACCAGCTCCGCGCCGCCCGCAATGCCGCCGCGCTAAACTTCGAGATCAGTACTTGTCATGACTTCCACCCGCAACAACCGCGAAACTCAAGGCATTCTCGAACCGGGCGACTCCCGCATATACGATGTCATCACGAGTGCCGCCGGCCCGGCCGGCTCGCTACCTCTCGACGACGACATGTTGCGCAACTGGCCGAGCGGCGATCTGTTCGGCCTCTCGCAAAACGCCGGCATGGGCTGGGATCCGGCGGCGATGACGGGCCCTCAGTTTCTGCTGCTTAGTACGCAGGGCGGCATTCGAGCCGACGATGGAACGCCGGTTGCGCTGGGTTACCACACGGGGCACTGGGAAGTCGGCCTGCTCGTCGCCGAGGCGGCCCGCACTCTCAAAGCCGCAGGCGCAGTGCCATTTGCCGCCTACTGTTCCGATCCCTGCGACGGTCGCACGCAGGGGACCGTAGGCATGTTTGACAGCCTGCCGTATCGCAACGACGCTGCGATCGTGTTTCGCCGCTTGATTCGTTCGCTGCCTCGACGGCGCGGCGTGCTCGGCGTGGCTACCTGCGACAAGGGTCTCCCGGCGATGATGTTGGCCCTGGCCGGTACGCGTGACCTGCCCTGCGTGTTGGTGCCTGGCGGTGTGACGCTGCCACCTTCAGCCGGTGAGGACGCCGGCAAAGTGCAGTCGATCGGCGCTCGCTACGTCCACGGCGAAATCACTCTGGAAGACGCGGCTGCGGCGGGCTGCAGCGCATGTGCATCGCCCGGAGGTGGTTGCCAGTTCCTGGAGACAGCCGCCACGGCACAAGTGGTCGGCGAAGCACTAGGGCTATCGCTGCCCCATTCGGCGCTCGCACCCAGCGGTCAACCAATCTGGCTCGATATGGCTCGCCGCAGCGCGATCGCGCTTATGGAGATGAACGCACGCGGCATTAAGACTTCAGATATTCTCAGCGACGCCGCGATTCGCAACGCAATGGTAGTGCACGCCGCGTTCGGCGGATCCACGAACCTGCTGCTGCACATACTCGCGATTGCCCATCAGGCGGGCCTGCGCCGGCCAACTGTTGACGATTGGGAAGCGGTAAATGCCAAGGTCCCACGATTCGTCGATGCGCTCCCAAACGGACCGGTCGGGCATCCGACCGTGCGTGTTTTTCTCGCTGGCGGCGTACCCGAAGTCATGCTGCACCTGCGCAAACTAGGGCTGCTCGAACTCGACGTGCTGACGGCCAGTGGCCTGCGGCTTGGTGACGTGCTCGAATGGTGGGAGAAGTCGGAACGCCGGCAAGCGCTTCGCGATGTTTTACTTCGCAAGGACGGCGTCGACGCAACCGACGTCATCATGCTTCCTGCTCTGGCCCGCGAACGTGGTCTCACCGCCACGGTCTGCTTCCCGCGCGGCAATCTGGCGCCTGAGGGCTCAGTCATTAAAAGCACGTCGATCGATCCGCGCGTGGTCGACGCCGATGGCGTGTACCGCAAGACGGGAATCGCCCGTGTGTTTACCAGCGAGCGCAATGCGATTGCCGCGATCAAAGGTCAATCGGCAACACCGATCGCGCCGGGCGAGATGATTGTGCTCATTGGACGAGGGCCTACAGGCTCAGGCATGGAAGAGACTTACCAACTCACCTCGGCGCTCAAATACTTGGAATGGGGTCGCGAAGTGGCCGTCGTCACGGACGCGCGTTTCTCAGGCGTGAGCACCGGCGCATGCATCGGGCACGTAGGACCAGAAGCGTTGGCCGGCGGCCCGATCGGCAAGGTGCGCGATGGCGATCGGATTCGCATCGTGGTCGACCGCGTCCGGCTCACAGGCTCGATCGATCTGGTGGGTGATGCGAGCCGTGAATTCAGTGCCGATGAGGGAGCTCAGGTGCTCACAGCACGAGCCGCTCGCGACGACTTGCGCCCGGACGATCGACTGCCAGACGACACCCGCCTCTGGGCAGCACTCCAGCGAGCAAGTGGTGGCACGTGGGGAGGCTGCGTTTACGACGTCGATCGAATCGAGAAGCTGCTCGCAGCCGGCGAACGTGTGCTTCGTGACGAGCCCGACGCAAACTGAGATCCCGGCAAGTCGGGACTGGGGGCTTCGGGCAGCCTACTCCTCTTCCTCGCCCCCGGATTCCTTCTCAGCCCGTTCAATCTGCAGATCGTCGTAATTGTCGATAATCTCGCGCGCCCGAGCCTCGCTTTCGCGGGCCACGAGCACGTCCGGGGCGGCGATGGTCAGCCCGGCCAGGGGCTCGTTTTCCTCGGAGACGAAAGCCTCGATCTCCTCGTCCAGGAGCAGATTCATGACCAAGTGGGCTTCGGTCGGATTGGCTGCCTTATAAACCGAGACGAGTTCTTTCGGATCGTGACTCATGGCGAGGGAACTCCTGATTTTTTCGAAAGATCGGGCGAGTATGTGCCCGGGTGCGCGAAGCGCCTACAAGCGATTATACCCCTTCGAGTGTTCCGCGGACGCATCTGTCAAACTGGCAGGTCGAGGTCTGGGATCGGCGAACTACTTGACGCTGATGGCAGGCGGCGGATTTACCGGCAGTACGCCATCTGGATCCGCAAAGCTTTGCAGCATCAGAGTTTAATGAACCATGCCGCTCCTTGGCGCGGCACTTGCATTTCCACCCGGCCACAGGGCGCTTCGCGCGCCAGGTTTGGCAGTCAACCGCCGGCTCAGCCCCTTTCATGGCTGCTGATGCCGGTAGACCCCATAAACCCAGCCATATAGACCACCATTTAGCGATTTGCGGAGGCAAACACCTATGTCGACAGCGACCAAGGCCAAGAAGAAGAGCGACGTCAAGATCCAGCCGCTGGGCGACCGCGTCGTCGTCGAACGAGAAGCATCGGAATCGAAAACTGCCGGCGGCATCGTTCTGCCGGACTCGGCCAAGGACAAACCTTCGCGAGGCAAAGTGATCGCGATCGGTGATGGTCGGCTGCTGGAAGACGGCTCGCGGTCTAAGTTGCAGGTGAAGGTGGGCGATAACGTCCTGTTCACCAGCTATGCCCCCGAAGTGATCAAAATCAACGACGAAGAACTGCTTCTGATGCGCGAAGACGACATCCTCGCGGTGATCGAGTAAGCAGTCCGAATTACCCAAACACTATTAACGCTTTCGCCCTGCTGTGATTCCCATCGCGCGGGCAACCTCGAAGGAGAACTTACAAAATGGCCAAGATGATTGCGTTTGACCAGGAAGCCCGCGACGCCATGCGGCGCGGTGTTTCCAAGTTGGCCCGCGCGGTCAAAGTGACGTTGGGCCCCAAGGGTCGCAACGTGATTTTGCAGAAGAGCTTTGGTTCGCCGACCGTCACCAAGGACGGCGTCACCGTTGCCAAGGAAGTCGACCTGGAAGACGTCTACGAAAACATGGGCGCTCGCATGGTACGCGAAGTCGCCAGCAAGACGAGCGACGTTGCCGGCGACGGCACCACGACCGCCACAGTCATGGCAGAGGCCATCTTCAACGAAGGGCTCCGAGCGGTCGTCGCAGGGGTCAATCCTGTGCAGATGAAGCAGGGCATCGAAAAGGCCGTGCAAGAGATCACCGAGAAGTTGAAGGGCGCGTCGATCTCGATCAAGAGCAAGAAGGAAATGGCCCAGGTCGCCACGATTGCCAGCAACAACGACACCGAAATTGGTGAGCTGTTGGCCGAGGCAATGGAAAAGGTTGGCAAGGACGGCGTGATCACGGTCGATGAAGGCAAAAGCCTCAAGACCGAGGTCGAATGGGTCGAAGGCATGCAGTTCGATCGCGGCTACGTTTCGCCATACTTCGTCAACAATCCGACCACGATGGAATGCGTGCTCGAAGACGCTTACGTGCTGGTCTACGAGAAGAAGATCGCCAGCGTCAAGGAAATGGTTCCGCTGCTCGAGGCCGTCGTGAATTCGGGCCGTCCGCTGCTGATCATTGCCGAAGACGTCGAAGGCGAAGCCCTGGCGACGCTCGTTATCAACCGCCTCCGTGGCACCTTCAACGTGTGCGCGGTGAAGGCTCCCGGCTACGGCGACCGCCGCAAGGCGATGATGGAAGATATCGCTATCCTGACCGGCGGCACCCCGATCTTCGACAGCCTGGGCATTAAGCTCGAGAGCCTGCCGATCACGGACCTCGGTCGCGCGAAAAAGGTCATCGTGGGCAAGGACAACACCACGATCATTGAAGGCTCCGGCAAGGGCGCAGACATCAAGGCCCGCATCGAGCAGATTCGCCGCGAAATTGCCAACTCGACCAGTGACTACGACCGCGAGAAGCTCGAAGAGCGTCTCGCAAAGCTCGCTGGTGGCGTAGCCAAGATCAACGTTGGCGCCGCGACCGAAAGCGAAATGAAGGAGAAGAAGGCCCGCGTCGAGGACGCTCTTCACGCCACGCGTGCTGCCGTCGAAGAAGGCATCCTGCCGGGTGGCGGTGTCGCCTTGCTACGTGCCACCGCGGCCGTCAAGCCGAGCGGCCTGACCAACGATCAGGAAGTGGGCTACAACATCGTCGTGCGGGCCTGCCGTGCTCCGCTGACCACGATCGCCAGCAACGCCGGCCAAGACGGCGGCATCGTCTGCGAGCGGGTCATCGAGGCCAAGGGCAACATGGGCTACAACGCCGCCACCGACACCTACGAAGATCTGGTGAAGGCTGGCGTCATCGACCCGACAAAGGTCACCCGGACCGCCCTGCAGAACGCAGCGAGCGTCTCGACGCTGCTGCTGACCAGCGACGCCCTGATCGCCGAAAAGCCCAAGAAGGAAGCCAAGAAGGGCGGTGGCCACGGTCACGGCGGCGACTACGACATGTATTAACCCCCCGCACCAGGGGTAAAACTCGGGAGTTTTCGCCCACGGACGAGCCCTCCCCAGCTGATTCGCCCGACAGCCCGTCGAACCTGCCTATGGTTCGACGGGCTTTTTTTGTCCCACTTCGAACCGCCGATGCTTGCGCGAAATAACTTGGCATTTTCCCGGTCTGGCGACTATTCTGGAAGGGGTCTGCCGCGCACCCGAGTGTTCGGATTGCGCAGCGGCAAATCAACCGGAACAGTCTTGTTCGAACTTGCTGGAGGTTCTCCCCGTGTACGCCGTAAACTCATGGGTTGCGCGCTTTGCTTCGATTGCACTTTTGCTTACCACACCGGTGGTCGTGCTGGCCGCCGACGACGGAGTGAAGAACCTGGGCGCCCCAAGCAAGAAGAACGCCACCGTCGAGATGTTTGCCGCCATGCAAAATGGCGATATCGACGTGAAGTTGATTCCAAAGGATGCAACGGAAGCGCGCATCCTCATTAAGAACAACACCAAGCAGCCGCTCAATGTGAAGCTGCCCGATGCTTTCGCCGGTCGTCCCATCTTGGCACAAGGGCGCGCCGGCGGTGGCGGCGGCGGTGCCAATAGCGGCGGCGGCAATCAATCCATGGGCGGTGGCATGGGTGGTATGGGCGGCGGCATGATGGGTGGCGGAATGGGGATGATGAGCGTTCCGCCCGAACAGCTTGGCCAGTTTAAAGTGCCGACCGTCTGTCTTGAGCACGGCAAGAAAGATCCGCGGCCGCAAGTTCCCTATGAGATCGTGCCGCTCGACAAGGTCACCAAGGATCCGGCCGTCAAGGAATTGCTGATCGCGTTCGGTAAGGAAAAACTCGACCAGCGGGTGACGCAGGCTGCGGCCTGGCACCTCGCTAACGACATGAGTTGGGAAGAGCTCGCCGGCAAGCGGATCGAACATCTGAATGGCACGAGCGAGCTTTGGTTCAACCCACGCGAGATCCAGGCCGGCATGTACGTGGCCAGCTCGGCCATGGCAACCGCTGTCGCCGAGAGGGCGAAAACCCTGGTGCAAGCGCCTGCTGAGGGGGTAAGGTTAACACCGGCGGTCGAAGAGTAGCTGGCCACCCCGCTGGGCGCTGGTCGCCGCCCCGTCAAGCCGCAGAGGCGTTCCGCCGCGAACCGCCGTGGCGTAGCAAATTGCGTAGTTCCTGCTCCAGACGAAATCGCTCAGCCTGCCATTGCGATCGCTCGTTGTCGATCGCTTGCCGGCGTTCTTCGACCTGCCGCTCGCGTTCGGCCAGTTGACCCGAGAGCTGCTCGAAATCACGAAGCCTCGTGGCCAGCCAACTCTGCAGTTGCTCCCGCTTTTCGGAGACCAGGCGATGCTGGCCCGCAACCTGTTCGGCAAGTTGTTTGATGGTGGCACGTTCGCCGGCCAGGTCCGCCTTTGCGAGTCGGAATTCTTCGGTCAATCGCAAGCGAATCTGGCCAAGCGTCTGCGCCAAGGCCGCCGGCGGGGCCTCATTGCTCATTTGCGCCCAGAGCTCCTCGGTGGCCAGTCGCATCTCCAAGTCATCCTGCTGCCGACGGACAACTTCGGCGCGTAGAGCCTCGAGGGCACCCTGGCGATTGGCCAACTCCATCTGTTGCCGTCGTAGTTCACGCTCATCCTGTTGATGGGCTTCGCTCCAACGTCGGCGATCATCGGCAAGCTTCTTACGTTCCGTCTCCGCAAAGCGTGCAAATGCAGCCCGCTGCTCGGCCAACTCGCGAAACTTCTCCTGCCACTGCGTTTGAGCCGTTGCTAGCAGCTTTTCAGAATGTTCGAGCTGGGCGCGATACGCTTCGAGGGCTTCCAGACCGTTTTTGGCCTCTCCCATGCCAAATCGTTCGGAGAGTTGGCGCCCGGCGGCATCGAGTTCCGCGGCGCGGCGGTCAAGTTCCTCGGCTCGCAATCGCAAGGACTCGTCGTCGACGGGAAATCGTCGATCCTTATTCGCTGCGCCAGTTGTGGGCGAATTCGTGTCGATCTGCTGGCGCCGTTCGAGTTCCAATTCTCGCGAGGCGAGTTCCGCCTGCTGTTCTTCGAGCCACAGCCTCGCCGCGCGAATTTGATTCTCCATCGCCGCCACCCGGGCGTTGAGTTCGCTCTCACGATGATCGATGGCCTGCTGCTGGCGCTGCAAGTTCGAGGCGAGCTGCGAAGCCTGCAGACGAACCTGATCAGCTGTCGCATCCGGGGAAACGCCGAGCGGAATGGGTTCGTAAACTGCCGGCTGCGGCGTCTCAAGAGCGGCTGATTCGGAGCTGGCGACGTGCGCGCTATCGATGCGCAGCGACTCGTCCGCTCGCGCGGCGTCGCTCGATCGCACTTTTTCCGCTCGCTTACTTGTCATGAGAACTTGAGCCCGTGCGCTATGGGCTACCCGACCGGTGTCTTGTCGGGCTGGAAAGTCGGCAAAGTTTACCTATTCGACTTCATCGGCCTGAGCGCCGGCAGAAGTTGAGCGAATGCCCCTCCGCTCGCGGGTGGCAGCATTGCCAGCAGCGCAAAAAATAAAGCTCCCGGGGACCGTTTCGTCTCCGGGAGCTCAGGATAAGCTCGGATCATTGCCGCTTAGGCCTTGGCAGCATCGAGTGCCTGCTGCAGCTTCGACTTGGGCTGCACGCCCACAAAGCGGTCAACCACTTCACCTTTATGGAACAAGAGCAGGGTGGGGATGTTCATGACGTTGTACGTCTGGGCAGGGCCGGGATTATCGTCGATATTGACCTTCCCAACCTTGACCGAACCGCTGTACTCGCTGGCCAGCTCTTCGATCACCGGACCGATCATCCGACAGGGACCACACCACGGAGCCCAGAAGTCGACCAAAACGGGCTCGTTGGACTGCAAAACTTCCTGCTCGAAGTTTGCTTCGGTAAACTCGCTGGCATTGCCCATGATGGTCTCCTGACGAAAGTTGATTCGCACTGGCGAGGCGGTCGGCGGGAGCGCCCCTGCTCACTCAATCGGCCTTCAGCCCATCGCGGATTGAAACGGCTGACTCGACGGAAATTATAGGGGGGTGATAGCAAGTGTCAACGAACGCCAGCGTTGGAGCGGTTAAGGTCGCGGGCACGCTGCTAGTCGCCGTGCTTGACCGTGGCGATGCGCACCCCTACGATCAACCGCACTTGCTCCCCCTGGCGGCCATTTCACGCTCGATCCTTCTCGCAGTAGCTCCCCGGTATACTCTCGGGGGCTGGGGACCATCATGAAGATTCGCTCGCTCGTACCGTGCACGTTGCTGCTTGCATTTTCTTTGATTGCACAGGCCGGCGCTCAGGAAAACTGGCCGCAGTTCCGCGGCGCAGAATCTCTTGGCGTCGCCGAAGGGTCGAACCTGCCGGACAAGTGGTCGGCAACGGAGAACGTCGCTTGGAAGACCGACATTCGCGGGCGTGGGTGGTCGAGCCCGATTGTTTGGGGTGACAAAATCTTCGTCACCAGCGTCGTTAACCTTGGCGAAGAGCCCGAGGCCAAGAAGGGGCTCTACTTCGGTGGCGAGCAAAAAGAACTCCCCACGGCGGAACACGAATGGAACGTGGTCTGTGTCGATTTGAATGAAGGCAAGGTCCTGTGGGAAAAGACCGTCCACAAGGGCGTGCCTGCTACGACGATTCACGTCAAGAACAGCTACGCTTCTGAAACCCCGGTGACCGATGGCGAGCGAGTGTACGCCTACTTCGGCAATGTCGGCGTGTTCTGCTTTGATCTGAATGGCAACCAGCTTTGGGAAAAGCGGGTTGAACCGCATAAGACTCGCTACGGTTGGGGCACGGCAGCTTCGCCCACGCTTTACGACGGGCGTCTGTATATCGTGAACGATAACGACGAGCAGTCGTACCTGATGGCTCTCGACGCGAAGACCGGCGAGCAGATCTTCCGCGTCGAGCGCGACGAGAAGAGCAACTGGGCAACGCCTTACGTCTGGAAGAACAGCCAACGCACTGAGCTGATCGTGCCTGGCACCGGCAAGATTCGCTCGTACGACCTCGAAGGTCGTCTGCTCTGGGAACTCGGCGGCATGTCCAGCATCACGATTGCGCTACCCTACTCACGTGGCGACATCCTGTACGTCAGCTCCGGCTATGTGCTCGACAAGCAAAAGCCGATTTACGCAATCCGACCGGGTGCGTCGGGCGATATCTCCCTCGAAGGCGACGCCACGACGAACGACTACGTCGTCTGGACCCAGAAAATGGGCGGACCCTACAACCCCTCGTCTCTCCTCTATGGCGATAACATCTACGTGCTCTACGACCAGGGTTTCTTCGCTGCCTTCGATGCGTTGACCGGCTCGGAGGTTTATCCGAAGAAACGCATTCCCGACGGCAAAGCCTTCACGGCTTCACCCTGGGCCTATAACGACAAGATTTTCTGCCTCAACGAAGACGGGATCACGTTCGTCATCGCGGCCGGCAATGAGTTCGAAATCCTACACACGAACCCTCTCGCTGACGACGACATGGGCATGGCCACGCCGGCCATTGTGGGAGACAAACTGTTGATCCGCACTTCGAAGCGGCTGTACTGCATCGCGAAGAAGAAGTAGTGAATCCACTCGGCCGCCCCTTTCGTTTGGGTCCGAACCCGGCTACTATCCTGGGTCGCACTTTCTCGCGTTCCCTCACGGACGTTTCGGCGTTTCGATGGCTCACGGACTGAATCCAGCTCAGCATGAAGCGGTAAATACGCTGCGCGGCCCGCTGCTGGTGCTGGCCGGCGCCGGAACCGGCAAAACGCGGGTGGTTACGTACCGCATCGCCCAGCTCATCAAGCACGGCACGCGACCGAGCCACATCCTGGCGGTTACGTTCACCAACAAGGCCGCCGCGGAGATGCAGGAGCGTGCAGCCGGTCTGCTGGGCAAGAAACCGCCTGAGAAGCCCGAAATCTCGACGTTTCACTCGCTCTGCGTGCGCATCCTCCGGCGACATGCCACGCGGCTGGGATATCCGGCGCAGTTCGCGATCTACGACCGCGGAGATCAGGAGAGCGTGGCCCGCGCCGCCCTACGCGAAATTCGCGTGCCGGACGAGGCCCTGCGACCGGGCGACTTGATCAACTTTATTAGTCGCTGGAAAACGCATTCAGTCCGGCCCGACAAGGCCGCCACGCTGGCGACCACTGACAAAGAGCATCTGGCGTCGATGGCGTACCGCCGATATCAAACAGCGCTCAAGCAGGCCGGCGCGGTCGACTTTGACGATCTGCTGATGTGCACCGAGGAACTCTTTGGCCAGTTTGCCGACGTACGGGTCGCCGAAGCCGAGCGTTTCAGGCATCTGCTGATTGACGAGTATCAGGATACGAACGCCAGCCAGTATCGCATCATCAGCGCTCTCGCTGAAGGACATCGCAACTTGTGTGTGGTGGGCGACGACGACCAGTCGATCTATGGTTGGCGCGGGGCGGAGGTCGCGCACATTCTCCGCTTTAAAACCGACTGGCCCGACGCGAAGGTCGTCCGGTTGGAGGAAAATTACCGCTCGACCGAAGCGATACTCACGCTGGCCAATCGGCTGATTCGCTTTAACTCACTGCGTCATGACAAAGTACTTCGGCCTGCGCGTACCGGTGGCGACAAGCCGCAGATCCTGCAATGCCCGGACGAGGAAAAAGAAGCCGAGACCGTCGTCGGCGACATTGCCGCTCAGCTTGCCACCGGGCGCGTGCATCCTCGCGAGTTTGCGATCCTGTTTCGCACCAACGAACAGCCGCGAGCCTTTGAAGCCGAACTGCGGAAGGCGAAGCTGCCGTATGTGCTTGTCGGCGGGATGTCGTTCTACGACCGTAAGGAAGTTCGCGATGTGCTCGCCTATCTCAAGCTGTTGGTAACCCCCAGCGACGAGATCTCGCTGCGGCGGGTGATCAACGTGCCGGCCCGGGCGATCGGCAGCAAAGCTCAGGAGTCATTGGTCGAACGCGCTGTCTCCGAAGGTAAAACGCTTTGGGATGTGCTGCCCGATGCAAAGCGGATCGCGGGGCTCGCCGCGCCAGCCGTTGAATCGATGGGCAAGTTTCGCAGAATCGTCGAGCACTTTCGCGAGCGACTCGAGAAAGGTCCAATCATCGACGTGGTGAATGATCTGATCCGAGAGATCGGTTATCAGGACGAGATCGCACGGCTGTACAAGGAACCTGCCGACCAGCAAGCGCGTTGGGCCGCGGTCGAGGAAGTCGTCAACTCGCTGGGTTCCTACTGCAAACGAGCCCGAAAGCCAACACTCGCCGGGTTCCTCGACGACGTCGCCTTGGGGGATCTCGACACGAGCGACGAGAAGGAAACCCAGCTCAAGCGAAACGCCATCGCCCTGATGACCCTGCACAGTGCCAAAGGTCTCGAATTCCCACAGGTTTACCTGGTCGGCATGGAAGAAGGCCTGCTACCGCATCGGCGATCGGTCGAAGTCGAAGGGGATGCGATCGACGAGGAGCGGCGGCTGTGCTACGTGGGAATCACACGGGCTCAGGACCGACTAACCATGTCGATGGCCCTCTCACGAATGAAATGGGGAAAGGCCCGAGAAACGATTCCCAGCCGGTTTCTGTTCGAAATCACCGGTCAGGCGGAGTCCGCCGCAGCTTCTCGAGCGGCCGTTCAGCCCAAGGGACCGCATTCGCGAAAGTCGGGCAAACCCAGCCAGCGTCCCGGAGCGAAGGGAAAGGGCTCGAATGCCCGCCATTTGCGGTAAATCGACAACTGTGACGATTGGGCAAAGTCGGGTAGCCGGTTTTGCCCGGCTTGGTTAAACTTCCAAGTCGAGCTGGCCACTCGACTTTTGCCGACTCTAGCGCTGGAAAGGCTGCGATGGATCCGACCTTTCGATTCCTACACGCGAGCGATCTGCACCTCGAACGTGTCGCCGGCGGCTTGGCTGAAATTCCTGACCGCCTGCGAGGGCCAGTTGCTGACACGGCCTATCGAGCCGCCGAGCGGGTATTCGACGCTGCCGTGAAACATCGCGTCGACTTTGTACTCTTGGCCGGCGATGTGATCGAACCTGCTGCCGCAGGCGCTCGCGGAATCGTATTCCTGAATGAACAGTTTGCGAAACTGGCCGAGGCCGGCATTCGCATCTACTGGGCCGGCAGCGCGACCGATGACTTTGAGCGTTGGTCCGACGCCTGGCCGCTCGCAGAAAGTGTACATCGCTTCGCCACCGATCGCGTCGAACGTCTGACGCATTACCGGGCCGGCGAGCCGCTGGCGGAAATCGCGGGCACGAGCCGACTTCGCGATAGTCGCGTAGCTTGGGACGAATTTCACGCGGATACGGAACTCTTCACGGTCGCAATGGTTCACGCCGAGGTCGAGGCCGAGCGAATCGCGCGGCAATCCATCGGCTACTGGGCCTTGGGCGGCGAGCATACGCGCCGCACCATGCTCGGCGGAACCGTGACCGCCCATTACTGCGGAACTCCCCAGGGACGCATACCGCAAGAAATCGGCCCCCACGGCTGCACCCTGGTGCAGGTCGACGACACACGCCGCGTACGCACCACATTCATCCCCACCGACGCAATTCGCTACTGTGACGAACGAATCGTCGTGGATGAATCAGCGCCTCGCGAGTCACTGCTACCGCTCTTCGAAGAGCGGATGACGGAACTTCTGATCGATCCGTTTGGCCCAGATCTGCTCGTGCACTGGCGAATTTCGGCCGACGAACGCGTAACGCGCGAATTGCGATCCGGCAAAAGCGCCGAGTTGCTCGCTCACTTACGCGCAGTATACGGCATCAAACAGCCCGCCGCCTGGTCCACGGCGATCGATGCCGGCGCAGCCGTCGTGCCGGGTGAGCGGTTCGAAGAAGAGACACTGCTCGGTGAATACCTGCGCAGCACCAACCACTATCGCGAACATGCCGAAGAGTCGCTTCGACTGGAGGCCTATCTGGCCGAACGCCATCTGGCAGGTGGCCTGTCGCCACTCGCTGACCTGCATGATCCCGGTGTTCGTCAGCGTGTCCTATCAGAGGCCGCGGCCCTTGGCTTTGAACTCTTGAGCCCAACGGAGACTCGGTCATGAAAATCACCGATATCTCCGTCAGTGGGTTCGGTGCTTGGAGCGGGCTGGAATTGCGA
>Ga0172362_10002082_pt1 | contig 17364 bp, 14 predicted proteins | sample LakKivs1_kivu2a2_FD_114534 | JGI IMG/M metagenome (GOLD analysis project Ga0172362, IMG submission 114534) | Sediment microbial communities from Lake Kivu, Rwanda - Sediment s1_kivu2a2 | ecosystem: Environmental > Aquatic > Freshwater > Lake > Sediment | place: Rwanda: Western Province, Lake...
CTACGTCACTTTTCATGAACAGATTCCGTTTCGATCTTTTGCCGGAATGGTGGTTATCTTTTTGGGTGCTGGATTGACGCAGAAAAAAACGATAAAAATAGTATCCATTCCTATCAGAAGAAACAAGCGGCCAACGACTGACCTTTCGCCATAGTGAGTTTACACAATTTATAAATCAGTTATTTTAGATGCGTATGTGGATAGAGCGAATCGTATTAGCGATCAGTCCTCCTGGAGGGGTTTGGTCTTTCTGGCCTTGCCGGCTTTGGCTCCACCATGTTTATGGTCGTGTACGAAATTGTGGACATATTTTGGTTGGGTAATTGGGACCAGAACCCGTTGCTACTTTACATGTCACTTTTAAAGGAGAGCTGCTTTTTTTCTGGTTCAACAGGGGGTACTGGATAACCAGGAAAGTGTGAGTAAAACTTTACACGAGAAATTCTTTGGAGAGGGAAAACAAACACATCCTTTTTTGATATCAATAGAAAAATGGAGGAGAAAATGAAGAAAGGGATACTTGTTTTCGCTGTGGCAATCCTGATTGTACATTGCGGACAACAACGCTCGGATCGCAGGGTAATTCAGACAACGAATGCACCGGCTGCTATTGGACCCTTTTCACAGGCTATCCGCGTTGGAAATACCCTGTACCTTTCCGGACAACTGGGGCTGGACCCCAAGAACGGAAACTTTGCCGAGGGAGGATTTGAAGCCCAGGCGCGCCAGGCGTTGGAAAATCAGAAAGCAGTGCTGGCGGCAGCTGGATTTACTTTGAACGATGTGGTGGAATGTCAGGTGTTTGTAAAAGACATGAATCTTTATTCCACATTCAATAAGGTCTATGCTGAATATTTTAAAAAGGATTTTCCGGCGCGTGCGGTGCTGGAAGTGGCCCGCATCCCGAAAGACGGTCTTGTGGAAATCATGATGGTTGCCGTGAAGGCAGATTAGCATTTTTGTTGCGAGACGGAGTGTTGCCGGCGATTTGCTCTTAAAACTGGGTCGTGCATGCAATCACGTATCATGTATATCCGTAACTCGGACGCTCGAAGAGAAGGTCCGGAGGGGAAAACCGTACGCTTCTTTTCACCTGCTATGGCACGGCAGGTGAGACGTTTTCATCAAAGTTTTCCTGAATACAATAAAACGGATCTGGTCTTGCTTCCCAATCTTGCCAGAGAATTGGGAATCGCCAATCTCTGGATTAAAGACGAATCGAGCCGTTTTGGACTCAATGCTTTTAAAGTATTGGGAGCCACACATGCCCTTTATCGGCTCATGGCCAAAGAATACGGGGCGGAAGAAGAACCTCTGTGTTTTGATCTCTTTCAGTCCGCTGACATCAAAAAGAAGATAAAAGATCGAACCGTGGTCACGGCTACGGACGGCAATCACGGAAGGGCTCTGGCGTGGGCAGCCCAAAGGTTGGGGTGCAGGGCCGTTGTTTATCTGCCCAAGGGCTCATCCCCTGCCAGGATGGAATGCATTCGAAGCCACGGTGCAGAGGTTGTTGTCGTGGATGGGAACTACGACGAGGCGGTGTGTTATGCATCGGATCAGGCGCAAAAACAAGGTTGGCTTTTGATTCAAGATACGGCATGGGAAGGGTATCAAGAGATACCGATCTGGATTATGCAGGGCTATATGACCCTCATGGATGAAGCCCTTGAGCAGCTGAATGGGATTTTCCCCACGCACGTTTTGGCCCAGTGCGGTGTGGGATCGTTCTCGTCAGCACTTCAGGCGTACCTTTTCGAGGCGTTCGGTGTGGAAAGGCCCCTCTTTATCGTGGTGGAACCCACAGAGGCAGCCTGTTATTACCGATCGGTTGTGAACGGTACGAACGTTCCTCAAAATGTGGAGGGGAACTTGAATACCATCATGGCTGGGCTGGCTTGCGGGAGGCCTAGTCTTTTGGCATGGAAGATATTGAAGCGCTATGCGGATGTGTTTGTCGCTGTAGATGATGAAGTGGCCCTAAAAGGCATGAGGAGACTTCATTGTCCAGTGGGCGACGATCGAAAGATCGTCTCGGGCGAATCCGGGGCTGTAACCACAGGATTTCTTATTACGGTTTTAGAAAATCCTGTCTATCGTGAAATAGCCGGTGCATTGAAACTTGATGTCCACTCCAGAGTTTTAGTGGTTTCCACAGAAGGCGATACCGATCCCGATTTATACAAAAGAATTATCGAAGAGAAGGTGGATTGTGGATGATGTGAAGGGTGCGGAGAGACCTCAAGGATTTTCCTCTCATGATTTCAATACCTGATGACATTTCGATTCCCGAGAGCGAGATTGAACTCCGGTTCGTACATGCCTCGGGTCCAGGCGGGCAGAACATCAATAAAGTGGCTACAGCGGTTCAGCTCCGATTTGATGTGGCCCATTCATCCTTCCTGAGCGACGATGTTCGTCAGCGGTTGAAGCAACTGGCAGGCAGACGCATGACCAAGCAGGGTGTGTTGATTCTCCGTGCACAAAAGTTTCGCACACAGGAGCGCAATCGGAAAGAGGCATTGGAGCGATTGGCGGGATTGATTCAAAAGGCATCGGAAAAACCAAAACCCAGGAGAAAAACCCAACAGACGATTGAATCGAAAAAAAGACGGAGAGAGGCGAAGAGGCGCCGGAGCGAGATAAAACGTTTGCGGCAGGCTGACTTTCAATCGGACGGGTCGTTTTAAGAAAACACACTTAGCAAGAAATTTTCAATTTTCTTCCGCTTTTTTATAATTGATTGATCGTAAGGAATTCAATATATTAAAATGACAACAAATGAATCGCGTTTAACAAGAAAACAATGTTCATCATTGCTGTCCAAAATAGGGAATATGCTTATCGAAAATAATAGAATTAGGACTGATTTTCTGATATTTCTGAAATGAGGTTATCATTCCACCACCCTTGGATTCCTGATTAAAATTTCAGGAATGACACCCTTCTCCCGTCATTCCCGCAATCTGTAAGCGGGAATCCACCTATGACCTTGTGATGTTAACCATATTCAGGAAATTGTGATTTCCTATTTTGGACAAGAATGAATGTTCATGTATATTTTATGGAGGAATGGATCATGCGAAGAATCAGACGATGCTGTCTTTTTACAATAGGGATTGTGGTTTCTTTTGTGCTTTTTTCTACAAGTTTTGCCCAGAAGAAAAAACTCACCTATTCGCAGGCGTTCCAGCAGGGTGAACCCAAACTTTTGGGTGACCTCCCGCGCATAGAAGAGTGGCTGGATGAAGATCATTATCTGGAACTTCAATCCAGTCATGGGGGAGAGAAAGCAAAAACACAACTTTTAAAAGTAAATGCAATTACAGGTAAAAAGAGTGTGTTTTTGGATTATACGGCCTTAGAAAAGAAGATGCCCAAAGGATTTTCCCTGCAATCGAGTGCTGACAGAACCAAGGATTATACTGGTTTTTTATTTGAAGACAAAGGGGATTTGTATTACTTTTCTGCTCCAAAAAAAATGTTTAAACAGTTGACTGCCACTTTTTCGCCGGAAAAAAATCCCCAATTTTCACCCGATGGCTGCTGGCTCGCCTACACCAGAGATCATAATCTCTATGTCATGGAAATTGAAACAGGATTGGAACACCAGTTGACCCACGATGGATCGGATACCATTTATAACGGCTGGGCTTCTTGGGTGTACTACGAAGAAATTCTTGGTCGGAGTTCCCGATACAGGGCGTTCTGGTGGTCTCCAGACAGCAAAAGGATTGCCTTTCTTCGGTTTGATGACGGTCCGGTCCCTACATTTCCCATTTACCGCGCGGATGGAGTGCATGGGGAGTTGGAGATAGAGCATTATCCAAAAGCCGGTGATCCCAATCCCAAAGTACGGCTCGGCGTTGTTCATGTTGAAACGGGGGATCTCGTTTGGATGAACACGGAAGAAAGGGAAGATCAATACGTGGCTTGGCCTTTCTGGACACCGGACAGTAAGCAGCTTTTCTTTCAGTGGATGAATCGGGGGCAGGACCACATCATCCTCTATGCAGCCGATCCAGAAACAGGGGAAAAGAAGGAAGTCTATAGCGAGAAACAGCCAAGCTGGGTCGAATTCTTTGAGGATATTTATTTCCTTCAGGATGGCAGTGGATTTTTATTGCGTTCCGATGTGGACGGATGGTCGCATCTGTATTATTATGATACGAGCGGTCATTTGAAGCGGCGGCTTACCCAAGGGGAGTGGAGTGTCCGGACGATTGTTCTGTTGGATGAGAAGAACAGGGCGGTCTATTTTGAAGGATTCCAGAAAAATTCAACGGAGAATCATCTTTACAGGGTTCCCTTGGACGGCGGTGGTTGTCAGCAGCTGACCCAAGAGCAGGGAACGCATCACTGCCGGGTCGCGCCGGGCGGAAAATATTTTATAGACACATACAGTAGTATTCAACAGCCGCAAAAAATGGAACTCGTTTCATCCGAAGGCAAACCGATTCGAATTTTGGGAGATCAGAAGCGTCCTATCCTGGATGACTATCGGCTCGGTCACGTGGAGCTGTTTACCATTCCTTCGGGGGACGGCTACAATTTGCCTGCAGTCTGGATCCTTCCCTCAGACTTGGACACAACCCGAACGTATCCGGTGATTTTTTCCATTTACAGCGGACCCGGCTTTGCCACGGTTTCCAATTCGTTTGCACGATTGAATGACCATTTTCTTGCACAGCACGGTATCATTGTTTTATCCGTGGATCATCGCGGCTCGGGCCATTTTGGGAAAAAGGGAATGGCACAGATGCACCGCCATCTCGGACAATGGGAGATGCACGATCTGATTGCTTCTGTCACATGGCTTCGATCGCTATCGTTTATTGATTCCACGCGTGTTGGAATTACGGGCGGGAGTTACGGCGGGTACACCACGTGTATGGCATTGACCTGTGGCGCCGATTATTTCACACACGGCATCGCCAATTACTCCGTGACCGATTGGAAGCTCTACGATACGGTTTACACCGAGCGGTACATGGACACGCCGTCTGAAAATCCTGAAGGATACACATTCGGATCGGTAATGGCGCACGCCGATAAATACAAGGGGGTTTTGCTCATTACCCATGGCACCATGGATGACAATGTCCACATGCAGAATACAATTCAGTTTGTTGATAAGTTGATTGATTTGAAGAAAGATTTTCAGCTTATGCTCTATCCCAACGAACGGCATGGCTTCCGTTCCGTGAAACGAGAGCATGCGATGCGTGAAAATGTTCAGTTTTGGTTTCACCATTTTCTGGGGCAGGAGTTGATGGTTGAAGAATAAATTTGCAATCTGTTTTGAATATAAAAAATGCATACATGGTGGGTAATGCCTCGGGTGAAAGTGGGGATGTTTGTATCCACGGAGTGCGATGTGAGATAAACAAATCGTCTCAGGCCAGGGTAACCGAAGGGATCCATTTTTTTCTGGATTCTAGCACGGGAGAGTGGTCCATGGGGATCGGGTGATGCAAGAAAACAGCAAAATCTTTTTCTTTTGCACGGCAGTTTTTCTCTGGAATGTTTCTGCATTTTCTCAAACCTTCCGATTGCAGGGACAGCTCTCTGGATGGGCGACCGTCACGCTGGATCAAAGCTCCATGACACAGGGCGGTCTCAGGTACATTCCCGGATTATCCATTGGGAAAGCGAATAAAAAAAACTACACTGTGGATCCTGAATTTTCGGCCAATATATACGCTTCAGGATTGTCCCATTCCTTCAATGACGTTGAAACCGAGGGCAGGATCAAGCCCTACCGAATGTGGCTCCGTTTTTCAATCCCCCAATTCGAAGCCCGCTTGGGACTGCAGAAGATCAACTTTGGTTCTGCCACACTGCTTCGCCCCCTGATGTGGTTCGATCGAATGGATCCTCGCGATCCCCTGCAACTCACCGATGGGGTGTACGGTTTTTTGGTCCGATATTACTTTTTAAACAACACCAACGTCTGGTTGTGGGGACTTTACGGCAACAGCAAGACCAAGGGATGGGAAATGATCCCTTCGGATGATCGGACAATGGAGTACGGAGGCCGAATACAATGGCCCCTTTTCACCGGAGAAATGGCATTCACAGTGCATCATCGGCGCATGAATTTGGAAAAAGGCATTTTAGAACACATCCCTTTGGGTAAAGGGACTGCACCTGAGAATCGCTTCGGTGTGGACGGAAAATGGGATGTCGGCGTCGGAGTATGGTTTGAAGGCACACTGATCCAGCAAGATGCAGAGGCGATTCCTTTTCCGTACATACGATCTGTCAATATCGGTGCGGATTACACCTTTGGTCTGCGCAACGGTCTTCACTTTCTGGCCGAACATTTTTTCATCCAAGCGGCAACCAAACCTTTTGGTTCAGGAGAAGGATACACCTTTTCTGCTGTATCGTTGAATTATCCCTTTGGACTTTTGGACAACGCAACGGCGATGCTCTATTATGACTGGAAAAGTCACGATTGGTACCGATTCATGAGCTGGCAGCGAATGTACGATCGGTGGAGTATCTATACCATCGTATTCTGGAATCCCGACCGTTTTCAAATCTATCAGAACGTCACAGGGACAAACATATTTGCCGGAAAAGGATTTCAATGTATGATTGTTATCAACCATTGAGTTCGAATGGAAGAGGCGCCGCATTCTACGAGGGGGTTATGAAAAATTCATACCTGATTCAAACCAAAGATCTGATTAAGCGCTATCCTATAGGTCAGACGGAACTCACGGCATTGAATCGTGTCAATCTCACCTTTCGTAAGGGGGAATTTGCTGGACTGGTGGGACCGAGCGGTTCGGGAAAAACCACGTTGCTCAACATTGTTGGTTCGCTTGACGTGCCTACGGAAGGGAGTACGGAAGTGCTGGGGGAGAAAATCGAAACCCTGTCCCACAAAAGAGCAGCAGAATTGCGCAACAGGCACATCGGATTTATTTTCCAGACGTTCAATCTTCTTCCAGTTTATACGGTTTTTGAAAATGTCGAATTTCCTCTGTTGCTTCTCCGTGCTGCACCAAAGGAACGTTTTCGGGCGGTGACGAATGCACTGGAATGGGTGGGTTTGGCAGACAGGGCAAAATCCAGGCCCAGCCAGCTTTCCGGTGGGCAGTGCCAGCGGGTTGCCATCGCAAGGGCCATCGTGAAACAGCCTGAAATCGTTCTTGCCGATGAACCGACTGCCAATCTCGATGCAGACAATTCGCATCATATTTTGCAGACCATGGAAAGACTGAATGAAGAACTTCAAACCACCTTCATCTTTGCCACACATGACGAGAAAGTTATCCAGTACCTGCACCGAAAAATCTCTCTTGAGGATGGCAAGGTCGTGAAGGATGAAATAAAAAAAAGAAAAACCCTAGAAGGAGGCCCGCCATGATTGCCTTTAAGCTGGCTTATCGGAACCTGAAAGGGGCGGGCCTCCGGACATGGCTGAATGTCATTGTTCTTTCTTTTTCTTTTGTGGTCATCATCTGGCAGCAGGGATTGCTGGAGGGGTGGAACCGGCAAGCGCGCCGCGACAAGATTGACTGGGAGATCGGTGGAGGACAATACTGGCATCCCAGATACGATCCCTACGATCCTTTTACCGTTGAGGAAAGCCACGGTCCTGTTCCTGAAAATTTCAAGGCGAAAATCGAACAGCGTGTTTTAACTCCGATCCTCATTGCCCAGGCAACGATTTATCCTGAAGGACGCATTCAGAGCGTTTTGTTGAAAGGCATCAATCCGGATCAAACCATTTTAAAGATTCCAACCGAGACACTTCGCATCCAAATGGATGAGATTCCGGCAGTGATTGGAAGCCGCATGGCCAGAAGCACAAATTTTAAGGTCGGTGATTTTTTTACTGTGCGATGGCGGGATGTGAACGGAACGTTTGATGCTGCTGAAGCCAAGATTGTCGGAATCATGAAAACAAATGTTCCAACGATAGACAACGGTCAGATTTGGATTCCCATGGACCGGCTTTGCGAAATGATGCAGGTCAAAAACGAAGCAACGGTTCTGGTTGCCGCGCCGGAAAGCAGAGACAATCCAATCCGTGTGGATGGCTGGTCTTTTCAGAATCAAAATTTTCTGCTAAAGGATATCACCGAAATGATCAGAGTGAAATCCATAAGCGGCTCCATGATGTACATCCTACTTCTTTTTCTGGCGATGCTGGCGATTTTTGACACACAGGTTCTGTCCATTTTCCGAAGGCGCAAGGAGATCGGGACCCTGATTGCGCTCGGCATGACTCGGGGCAGGGTGGTCAGGCTCTTTACTGTCGAGGGTGCCATGCACGGCATTCTGGCCGCGGCTCTTGCAGCCGTGTACGGTATTCCTCTTTTGACTCTTCAAGCCGTCAAGGGATTTGCCATGCCGGAAATTTCGGACAGTATGGGGCTGGCCATTGCTGAAAGAATATTCCCTGCGTATTCGGCCGTTTTGGTTCTTGGCACAACGCTTTTGGTGCTTGCGGCCGTTACGGTTGTCAGTTATATTCCGGCCAGAAAAATTGCCAAATTAAAACCAACCGATGCCATCAAGGGGAAAATGTCATGATTCGATTTCTGCTGAAAGGGATATTGAGGGATCGTTCGAGGAGTTTATTCCCGATTCTGATTGTAACGGCCGGTGTCCTGTTGACGGTTTTTCTTCACGGCTGGATCGGTGGTTTGATGAACGAGATCGTCAGTGCCAATGCAAATTTTTCTACAGGCCATGTGAAGATCATGACCAAAGCCTATGCAGAAAACGAAGATCAGATGCCGAACGATCTGGCACTCGTGGGTGTGGACAGTTTGATTACACAATTGCGTGAGACGTATCCAGAGATGGCCTGGGTTTGCCGCATTCGCTTTGGGGGGCTTCTGGATGTGCCCGATGAAAAAGGGGAAACCCGATCTCAGGGACCCTCCGTGGGTCTGGGGGTGGATCTTCTTTCTCCCCAAAGTCCGGAACGGAATATCCTGAACATCGAAAAAGCCATTGTACGTGGAGGGATGCCGAAGAAAGCCGGAGAGATCCTGATCAGTGATGAATTTGCCACAAACCTGGGTATAGAACCAGGGGGAAGCGTCACTCTCATCGGTTCCACGATGTACGGCGGAATGGCAATGCAGAATTTTATTGTGGCCGGCACCTTGCGGTTTGGCATCGGCCCCATGGATAAAGGAGCGATGATTGCGGATATCGGGGACATCCAGAGCGCTCTCGACATGACAGGTGCGGCTGGCGAGGTTCTGGGATATCAGGAAAAGTGGGTGTACAACTCCACCAAGGCGGACAGAGTGGCCAATGAGTTTAATGATCGCTACAAGGACTCAACGGACGAATTCAAACCGGTCATGCTGACGCTGCGAGAGCAGAACGGCTTGAACGAGTATCTGGACATGGCCAGCAGTTTCTCCGGTATTCTTGTATTTGTTTTTGTATTGGCCATGTCCATTGTTTTGTGGAATGCTGGGCTCATCGGAGGCCTCCGGCGTTATGGCGAAGTGGGTATGCGATTGGCCATCGGCGAAGACAAAGGACACGTATACCGTTCCATGGTCGCCGAGTCGGTTTTGGTCGGATTTATGGGTTCTGTCTTCGGGACAGGGATTGGACTTGGCCTTGCCTACTGTGTTCAGGTGAAAGGATTGAACATGGGTCCCCTGTTGCGAAATTCATCCTTGATGGTATCCAATGTCATTCGAACACGCATCACTTCGGAAACCTATTATATCGGCGTGATTCCTGGTCTCTTTTCCACAGTGCTGGGTGCCATGTTGTCCGGCCTAGGAATTTACAGAAGGCAGACCGCGCAATTATTCAAGGAGCTCGAGGCATGATAAGAGCAGGAATGATTTTCTGGCTTGGCGTGTGGACGTTGTACGCTCAGTATCCTTCCGGAGAAGTGATTCTGGAAAAGATTGACCGGAACATGTCAGCAAAAACACGGGTGTTTACTTCTAAAATGGTGATTCACGGCCGGCGGGGCAGCCGGACACTCGAATCCAAATCTTGGGCTGAAGGAGAAACGAAAGCCTTTACCGAATATCTGGCCCCGGCACGGGAGAGAGGTACAAAGATGTTGAAACTGGAAGACAGGCTCTGGATGTACTCTCCTTCCACCGATCGGACGATTCAGATTTCCGGCCACATGTTGAGGCAGTCGGTCATGGGATCGGACCTGTCCTACGAAGATATGATGGAAGATCCCAAACTTGTGAACCATTACGATGCGGCGGTCACAGGACTGGAGACGTACGATGAGCGTCCGTGCTGGATTTTGGAATTGACTGCCAAGACCAAAGATGTGGCGTACCATTTCAGAAAGGTTTGGGTAGATAAAACAAGATATGTTCCTCTGAAAGCAGAACTCTATGCCAAGAGCGGGAAACTTCTAAAAAAAACAGAGCTGAAAAATGTGACGAACATACAAGGCCGATGGTTTCCAATGCAGGTTGTTTTTAAAGACATGCTGAAAGAAGGTGAGGGAACAGAATTTATCATCGAGACCATCGCGTTTGATATGGAGATTCCGGATTACATTTTTTCCAAGGCGTCGTTGAAGCAGTGACTTCGTAAATTGTGTCCCTTACGGGTGCAAGATCATTTTTTCTCTAAAAACACACCGCGGTCCTTGATAGAAGAAAGGCTCCGTACTTTAAAATCTCATCGTCAGGCGCAAACTTCGGAGGATGAAGTCCGTAGGTCCGAAATGTCCCGATTTCTCATGGAACTTTCGGACTCTCCTTTTAATCTATCCCCTCCCCAAGAGACTGTTGAAAAACCTTGGAAAGGACTCATCTTCGGCTGAATTATAAATATCGTTTTTCAACAATCTCCAAAGGGGAGGAGAGATAAAATCTCATTAAAATTACAAATGGGATCTTTCAGTTTTTCTACTTAGGGATTGACATTTTCTTTATCTTCTCCTACATTTAACAGAGTAGAGTGACTTTCTATTTTTCTTCCCAATACGATCTATCGCAGTTTTACGAAGAAGGAGGACAGTATGTTTTCGCATCGTCTTTTCTGGAGAGCGTGTATTGCGAACAGTTTGCTTTTTTTTGCACCCCTTGCTGTAACTCTTGGACAGATCACCACACCCGAAGCCTATTTTGGGTACAAGCCGGGGGGCGATTTTCATCTTCTGAATTACGAACAGGCCATCGGCTATTTCGAACTTCTGGCGAGTCAGACAGATCGGATAAAAATATTCGATATGGGACCAACGTCGGAAGGAAGGCGAATGAAGTATGGAATTGTTTCTTCGGAAGCGAACCTGGCGAACCTGGAACGGTACAAAGAAATCAACCGCAAGTTGACCATGGTGCGAGGTGTCTCCGAAATAGAAGCGCAGAAACTTGCAGAAGAAGGAAAGGTGGTCGTATGGATTGACGGCGGACTGCACGCTAATGAAGTGGCGCCCGCTCAGCACTTGCCCCAACTGGCTTATGACCTGATTACAGGAACAGATTGGCGAACCCAACTTATCCGCGAACGCGTAATCGTGATCCTTGTCTTTGCCAATCCAGACGGCATGACCCTGGTATCGGACTGGTACATGGACAATGTAGGAACACCTTACGAAGTCAGTCCCCTGCCGTGGCTCTATCATAAATACGCAGGGCACGACAACAACAGGGACGCGTTCATGGCCAATTTGATTGAGAGTCAAAATATGAATCGGGTCACTGCCCAGGAATGGATGCCAGAAATTCTTTACAACCACCATCAGACATCGCCCTTTCCGGCTCGTATCTGGATCCCTCCGGATGCGGAACCCACCAATCCCAATGTACACCCGCTGATCGTACGGTGGAAAAATTTGATCGGTTCGGTCATGGGGAAAGCGTTTGATGAAGCGGGGCAACCCGGCGCCATATCCCGAGTCACTTTCGATACCTGGTATCCCGGATACGCCACGCAGGTTGTGGATGGGCACAACACGGTTTCCATCCTGACGGAAACGGGTTTGTATCGTTACGCCACGCCGCATTATTACACCCTGGACGATTTCCCCGAATCACAGAAAGACCTGATTCCTGGGGCGTTTTATCCGAGTCCGTGGCAGGGGGGGTGGTGGCGGCTCGGTGACGCTGTGGCCTATTGTCTGACTGCCTCCAAGGCGGTTCTTGAAGCCGCCGCCAAATTTCCGTATGAATTTCTTTATAACAAATATCGGATCGGTGCGGACGTGATACACCGTTTTCAAAAGGAGCCGCCCTACGGGTGGATCATCTCAGCCGATCAGAACGATCCGAGCACAGCTGCACTTTTTATCAACAGACTGATTCTCAACGGAGTAGAAGTGGAGCAGGCGGACGAACCGTTTGTGTATGCGGGTGTATCGTTTCCCCAGGGGACCTACATCGTCCCTGGCAGCCAACCGTTTGCTTTTTTTGCAAAGAATATTCTTGAAAAACAAAATTACCCCGATCTTCGAAAGTATTCGCATCTCTGGCAGGGCGTGGTCATACCGCAAGAATGGAAGGGCGATCCCCTTTCTTCCTACGATGCAGCGGGATGGACGCTGCCTGTCCAGATGGGCGTTTCTTGCTTGGAAATGCGTGTTCCCTTGAAACTCAATTCAAAACGCATCGAGAAAGCCTCGAGTCCTGAAGGGAAAGTGTTGGGAAGTAGTCCCCAGTCTGTGTTTACGCATACGGACAATCAGAGTTTTACAGCACTGAATAAAATTCAGAGAGAAAATGGAATTGTCCGGTGGGCTCTCGATGATTTTACTCTGGGAGGCAAGAAATATTCAAAAGGCACATTTCTTGTCAACGGAAAGAGTCTTTCCCAGAATACACTGAAAAGAATCGCCTCAGAAACAGGAATAACGTTCGTGGGCGGAAAAACTGATGTGGAATCGAAACTTCTTTCCAAGCCTCGGATCGCTCTTTACAAGTCCTGGACAGCCAACATGGATGCAGGCTGGATCACATTCCTATTTGACATGTACGATTTTCCCTACCATCTCCTGACCGATGCGGATGTGAGAGCAGGGAAACTCCGGGACCGATTCGATGTCATCGTCTTGCCGGATCAAAGGGCTGCTTCGATTATTGAAGGACATCACAAAGGAACCATGCCTCCAGATTATGTCGGCGGCATCACCCGGGACGGTGTGGACAATCTGAGAGATTTTGTCACAGAAGGCGGTACGTTGGTATGCAACGGCAGCTCATCCGATCTCCCCCTAAAGGAGTTTCATCTGCCCATAAAAAATGTCCTGGAAAAGATGAAACCGGACAGTTTCAACTGCCCAGGCTCTTTGATCAAAGTGAACTACGATACGGATCATCCTGTGGCATTTGGAATGATGCCAAAGGGGATGGCTTTTTTCTCCCGCGGACACGTGTATGAATTGGTTTCCGATACCCTCAAAGCGAAAGAGGGCGAGGATAAAAAAGAGCCGGAGAAAACGGATGCAAAAAATGAAAAAGAAAAACCCAAGATCGTGGCCAGCTATCCTGATGAACCCCTTTTAATCAGTGGCTGGATTCTGGGAGACAAAGTTATCCAGAAAAAAGCTGCGATTGTGGATGTGCCTTTCGGAAAGGGCAAGATCATTCTGTTCGGTTTTAATGTTCACAACCGCGCCCAAGCGTATTCTTGTTTCAAGCTGCTCTTCAACGCGATGTATTATTAGTTAAGGAGATTTCTTATTGAAGAAAAGTTCCGACAAGAAGAAAATGACGGTCCGAAAGGAAGTTGAGGAAGCGGAGAAAAGAATTCGAAGCCATATCCGGGAGACGCCAGTTGAGCATTCGCCCTATCTCAGCAAACTTGGAAACTGCGAAGTCTTTCTCAAGCTTGAAAATACCCAGTTTTCGGGTTCTTTTAAACTGAGAGGAGCCATGAACAAGCTTCTCTCCCTTTCTCGAGAGGAGATTGCACAAGGTGTGGTGACCGCTTCGTCGGGAAATCACGGCGCTGCTTTTGCCTATGTTCTCAAGAAATTTCATTGGAAAGGGTGTGTCTATCTGCCAGAGACCGCATCGAAAGCCAAAGTCGAGACGCTTCGTTTGTACGACACGGAAGTCCGGTTCTATGGAGACGATTGTGTAAAGTCGGAGATGTTTGCCAAGGCGGAGGCGGAAAAGACAGGTCAGGTTTTCATCTCTCCGTACAACGATCTCAAAATTATTGGCGGTCAGGGAACGGTTGCCGTGGAGCTGGCAAGACAGCTTCACAGCATGGATGCGGTCCTTGTGCCAGTGGGAGGAGGAGGATTGGCTTCTGGAATGGGAGGGTATTTCAAGTCCTTTGATTCGGGCCCCAAAATCATCGGCTGCCAGCCTCAAAATTCGGATGTCATGTTTCGATCAATCAAGGCAGGGAGAATCCTGGACATGCCATCCAAACCCACCCTTTCCGACGGAACGGCAGGTGGAATCGAAAAAGGGGCGATTACCTTTGACATCTGCAGGGAAGTGGTAGACGATTTCATCCTTGTTTCAGAAGACGAGATCAAAGACGCCATCCGTCTCATCGTTGAGAAACATGGCCTCCTCATCGAGGGTTCCGCTGCACTTTCGGTGGCCTCTTTTATCAAAGAGCGAAAACGTTTTAAGAACCAATGCGTGGTTCTCATCCTCAGCGGGGCAAAAATCAGTGTGGATCAATTGAAAAAAGTTTTGGGTTAAGGAGCAAAGAGATGGCGGAGATTTACCGTCTTGACCGGATCAAAGAGGCTTTGCAAAGGATGGATCCAATAAGGGCGATTGAAGAGGGCTTTGTTGCCTATTCCCAGGGAAAGGTGGTGGTGCCTCCGGTGGGCGAGATGATTTTCCAGAAGCCGCCCGGGGATGTTCATATCAAGTACGGGTATATCCTTGGTGATGATTATTACGTGATTAAAATTGCTTCCGGATTTTATGAAAATGCCAAGCTGGGTCTGCCCTCCAATCACGGCCTCATGCTGCTCTTTAAACGGCAAACGGGTGAACTCTCCTCCATTCTCCTGGATGAAGGATTTCTCACCGATGTGCGGACCGCAGCGGCAGGCGCAGTGGCTGCCAAATATCTGGCCCCCAAAAACGTGCGCAAGATCGGCATTCTGGGAGCGGGCGTCCAGGGAAAAATCCAGTTGACATTTTTAAAATCCGTCGTAGCTTGTAGCGATGTGATGGTGTGGGGAATCAATCAAAAGGAACTGGACGCCTATCAAGAAGCGATGGAACCCTTCGGGTATGCGATTCAAACCACCCGAAATGCCAGTGAGGTGGCATCCAATTGCAATCTCATTGTGACAGCGACACCTTCTCAAAAACCGCTTCTGTTGGCAGATGACATCCAGCGAGGAACCCATATCACGGCCGTGGGGTCGGATACGCCCGAGAAAAACGAGCTGGATCCAAAAATTCTTCAAAGGGCAGACATTGTCGTGGCAGACAGTGTCCAGCAGTGTCTTTCGAGGGGAGAAATTTTTCAAGCCATCCGGGCGGGCGTCCTGAAAAAAGAGAGGGTGCGGGAGTTGGGAAAGGTCATTTCCCAAAAGAAGCTTCAGAGGATTTCCGAGAATCAGATCACCGTTGCCGATTTAACCGGAGTGGCTGTACAGGACATTCAGATTTCAAAAGCCGTGTACGAAGCGCTCTCTTCGTAATCAATGAATTTCTTGACCGAACGTATTGTCCTTTTATTGAAGATCAAAAGGAGCAGAAGATGAAAGTAAGCACAGCGGAGGAGATGAGGTGTCTGGATAGAACCGCCATCGAAAAGTTCGGCATTGCCGACGAATTGCTTATGGAGAATGCCGGGCAGGCAGCCTATTTTATACTCCTGAATGAGTTCGGTGTGGAGGGCAAAAAGTGTGTGGTGCTTTGCGGGACGGGAAACAACGGCGGAGATGGATTGGTGGTTGCACGAAAAATCCATTCTGCGGGAGGGGAAGTCCGCATTTGTCTTTTAGACGATCCCGGGCAATTTCGCGGCGCTGCCAAAAAGAATTTTGACAGGATCACCCGATTGCCCATCCCGATGAAAAGAGTGGAATCCGTCAAATCCTTAAGAGCAGAGATGGCTTTTTGTGACGTGATCGTAGATGCTATTTTTGGCACAGGGTTGACCCGTCCCGTTGAGGGATTCTATAAAGATGCCATTGTCGCGGTCAATGAAAGCGCAAAATCCGTTCTCAGTCTGGACATCCCTTCAGGAATTAGCGGCAATGCAGGCCAGGTGATGGGAACTGCCGTAAGAGCCAATTGGACTGTGGCCTTTGGTCTTCCCAAGATCGGGAATGTGCTCTACCCAGGGTTCGCATACGGCGGGAAACTGGCCGTTTCACACATCTCTTTTCCACCTTCGCTTTACAATGCGGACTCTCTTAAAATCGAGATCAACCGTCCTTCTTCGCTTCCGGCAAGAGATCCGAATGGTCACAAAGGCTCTTTTGGCGATGTGCTTTTTATTGGAGGTGCGTCCACCTATTTTGGTGCTCCCTATTTTTCCGCGCTCTCTTTTTTAAAGGCGGGAGGAGGCTACTCCCGTCTGGCTGCTCCTCGATCGCTGATACCGTTTATCGCCAGCAAAGGAAGCGAGATTGTTTTTGATCCGCAAGAAGAAACGCGCGAAGGAAGTATGGGAATAAAAAGCAAGGATCGGCTTTTAGAACTTTCAGAAAAGGTGGATATGGTGGTATTGGGGCCGGGCTTGTCTCTCCACGAGGAGACACAGGAATTGGCAAAAGAGTTGGCAAGGAACATCCGTAAGCCGCTTCTCATTGACGGCGACGGACTGACGGCCGTCTCTCAATCCGGCAAGATCCTTCGGGAGAGAAAGGAGCCCACAATTCTGACACCCCATCTGGGGGAGATGGCAAGAATTGCAAAGGTGTCCGTAAGCGAAATTGAGAAAAATAAAATTGCCATCGTGCAGAAAGAGGCGAAACGGCTGAACGTCCTTCTTGTTTTGAAAGGCGCTCATTCATTGATCGGATATCCGGACGGGCGCGTTTTTGTCAATATGAGCGGCAACAGCGGCATGGCAACCGCCGGTTCTGGCGATGTACTCACCGGAACCATTGCAGCCATGTTTGGGCTGGGACTGTCTTTGGAAGACAGCGTAAGAACCGGTGTGTTCATGCACGGATTTGCCGGCGACCTGGCCGCGCAGGAAATGGGAGAAGACGGCATCACAGCGCAGAACATTCTGAAAATGCTTCCTTCCGCTGTGAAAACCTACAGAGAAAAATATGGCGAAATTGTTCAGAGTTGCTATCACACGATCCGTACGATTTAGAAATGAAGAATGAGAAACTTCTGAAAAATAATTTTAAAAGGATTGTCATCCCGAACTCGTTTCGGGATCTCAGCCTAAGAGACTCTGAATCAAGTTCAGAGTGACAAGAAATGGGACTGTTATCAATCATTTTTC
>Ga0172362_10002083_pt1 | contig 17361 bp, 11 predicted proteins | sample LakKivs1_kivu2a2_FD_114534 | JGI IMG/M metagenome (GOLD analysis project Ga0172362, IMG submission 114534) | Sediment microbial communities from Lake Kivu, Rwanda - Sediment s1_kivu2a2 | ecosystem: Environmental > Aquatic > Freshwater > Lake > Sediment | place: Rwanda: Western Province, Lake...
AATTTTCAGTTTTCTTTGATGGGGCTGATGATAGCGGTAGGCGTATTGGGTTTAGGAGTTTATACTGGTAAGGCGCAGGCTTTATTAGGGAAATTAATTGGTTTAATGAGCAGTTTTTTTGGTTGGATTGGTGCAGGGGTTATTGGATTTTTATTTGCTTATCACAGGTTCTTATGCTGAGAAGTTTACTTTCCTATCTACTGAGAAAGAAGAGAGAAGAGAAGGATTCTCACCAAGGTTCGAATCTAAAAGGAGCACTGCCATCGGACTTTGGACGGCATTATCTACTGTAAGTAGATATTTGATACAATCTTTTCTAAAGATTGTCAATGCGGGGAGAAGGATTCGAACCTTCGTAGGCACTAAGCCACAGGATTTCTCATCCTCCAGTTTTCTCGGAGGACCTTAAGTTTGGCACCTCAATTCCTGGGTATGTATTATAGGAATTTAAGAACCTTGGTTCTTATCTGAGTCCTGCCCGTTTGGCCACTCCGGCATCCCCGCACAGGAAATAAAGCAATAAACCCTATAAAAAGCTTTTCTCTTTGAGGATATTCCCTAATTTAGTACCCACCACAGCCCCCTCTGTTTTCAAAAATATAGAGAAGATATTAATAGTTAATAGAATTAAAATAAATCAATTTTTAGATGATTTTTGAGTTAATAATGCGGAAGGTTGTAAACTCTCTTTATCTCTCTTTCTCGCAAGCTTTTTATAGTCCTTACTCTTTATATTTAAAAATGGGTGTAGCAGAAGGACTCAACGCGCTGATGATTGGACTTAAAGAAATGATAGACATAGTCTTGATTCTTGGAATCCTGCTTTTGCTGATAGTAATTTTAAAGATTATCGAAAAGGGATATAGAATAAAATTAGAACTAAGGAGAAAGGACAGGAATCTTTTTTACAGCCGGGAAGTAAAGAAACTAGTAGGCTGGAAAGATTCTCCAGAAAAAATTCTTGACAAGATAAATATAATCTCAAGGAGTTTTTTTAGGGAGGCATTTAATCTTTCTTATAATTTGGAGTACTTGGAATTAGCAGAAGAATTCAGAAAAAAAGGAATAAAGGAAGGGGTCAGTTTTTGCAGGTTAATTTCAGAACTAAATTATTCTGGTGAAGAGATAAGCAAAAACAAGATTGATGCCGCAGTTAATCTTCTTAAGGAGATAGTCAAGAATAACAAGATTTTAAGCGAAGAAGATAAATTATTAATTGAAAAGAAGAAAAAATTAGCCAGCTTAAAAGTTAAAAAAACTGCCGAAGAGAAGGAAAAAGAAGAAAAAGAAAAACCTGAAGAGAGTAAAGAGAAAGTCTTAAACAAGCCCCCAGTGCAGAGGAAAGACATAAATTATATTAACTGGAGATACCGATTTAAGATAATGATGTTAAGATTAAGGGGAAAAATACCGGAAGCGAAGACTTCTAATTTAGAAAGGCAAGAGCTTGTACCTGGAGTTAATTAAAAGATACTCTAAAACAAAGAGTATTATTCCTGCCAAAATCATATAATCTGAAATGTCAATTGAAACTTCTTTCTTTGTCAGTTCCAGAATTTGGTCTACAGACTGCAGAAGTGCTTCTTTATTAGTTGTCTGGAAATAATTTCCTTCTGTGTTGTATGCAAGTGCCTTTAGAAGGTCCTCGTTTAATTTTGAAGTCCCATACAATGTCTGCCCTCCGGCAGTTGTTCCTACAGCTACAGTGTTTACTATTACGTTATTGCGGTTTGCGTATTTGATGGCATTATCTAACTCTCCAACATTCATCTGTCCGTCGCTGAATAATATTATGCTTCCTCCTTCCTCCCCTCGGAGCATGTTGGTGGAAGTTATAATTACTTCATAAATGTCTGTTCCTTCAATAGCACTTATGTCTATGATGTCTATTGCATCCTTCATAAGGTCCTTTTTGTCTGTTATATCCTGGTGAATGTAAGTGTTTCCAGAAAAAGAAACGATTCCTACCCTTGTTGTTGCGGGGATGGCATCTACAAAAGATTTTGCAGTTTCTTTTGACGCATCCAATCTTGTGGGAAAAATATCCCGGGCTTCCATGCTCCTGGAAACATCAACTGCAATTACAAAAGAAAAAGAACTTGCATAAGCCTGCCTATGCAATGTAATCCCTGCAGCTGAGAGGACAAACAGAAAAATAATCAAAGAACTGAGTATTGTTGTAATAATTTCCTTTGAAAAAAAGCTCACCCCTTTAACCCTTGCTATAGCCTCGAAGTTAGCAAATTTCAAGGCTTTTTTCTTGGAATTTCTTAATGTTAAGACATAAATGAAAATAATCAGCGGAATGAGAAGTAGGAGAAACAAATAGCGCGAGTCAGTGAATGTAATATACATTTTATGCCGGGACAATATATTTTCTTTTTTCCATTCGCCCTCTTAAAAATTCTGCGAGTTTAGGAGGAAAGGGATAATCAGTTGTAATATCCAGGCAGTCTATTCCTGCATCAAGAAACATCTTTTTGACAAGCCTTTCGTGGTCAAGGGCATTTTTTTCGTATGCTTTTCTCACAATGCTTGGGTCTATAATAACCTGTCTGTTGGTATTCGGATCTTCAATAATAATCTCTCCTTTTATTTTAGGCATTCTTTTATCCAAAGGATCCTTCACCATTATAGCAACTGTTTCAAACTTATTTGAAAAAAAACTGAGAACTCTTCCAGAGGACTCTTTTAAATTTAAAAAGTCAGATACTATTATTACCGAGTCTATGGTTTGGCTGAGGTAATTAAGGAAAAACTCAAGTTTTTCCTCTATTTTAGAAGGTGCCCCGTAATTTTCAGGATTGGAAAGCTCTCCAACAAGCGTGTCAAACTGCTTTCTGCCTTTTTTAGGAAGCGCCTCAGCAACTATTTTATTGCTGAACAAAACAAAGCCAACGTTGTCCCCCTGATTAATAATTAAATGCGCAAGAGCAGAACATAATTCAGCAGAATACTCGCACTTTAATTTTTCAGTTGAGCCGAATAGCATATTATCACTCACATCTATCAGGAACATTATTTTTAAATCCCTTTCTTCAATATACTGTTTTATAAGTATCTGATTGGATTTCATTGTGGCTTTCCAGTCTATATCGCTTGCATCGTCATCTGGATTATATTTTCTGTAGCCGTCAAATTCTAAGCCTTTTCCTCTGAAAATTGTTTTATACAGGACTCTTTGTATCTCGAATTCTTTCATAATCTGTTCAAAAGAGCTTATAGCTTCAGCAATCTGAAGATTTAGTTTTTTTCCCATTTTTAATTATTAATATTCCTTGTCCATTTTAATGGCTTAAGGAACTTTAACTTTTTTTAAAATTTCTTTTATTATATCATCTGAAGTAAAGTGTTCAACTCGCGCTTTGTAAGAAAGGATAATCCTGTGCCGTAAAATTTCATATGCACTTTCTTTAACGTCCCCCGGAACCACAAAATTTCTTCCCTGCATTAATGCCCTTGCTTTGCTTGCTATAAACAAGGCAATCGTAGCCCTCGGAGACGCCCCCCACTCTATATACTCTCCATGTTCTAGCTCTTTGGTTCTTGTTAGTTCAATTATTCTCAAAATATATTTCTTAATCTTTTCACTAAGATATATTTTTTTTGTTAATTCCTGCATCTTTATTATTTTTTCAGGATTGGTAATCGCCTTTAACTCAAATTCCTCAAACTTTTTAAGAGTAGTGTTCTTGGACATTATAGCATCTTCTTCTTCTATATCAGGATACCCCATTATTATCTTAAACAAAAATCTATCTATCTGGGCTTCAGGCAGAGTGTAGACCCCTCCGGTTTCAAGAGGATTTTCTGTTGCCATTACAAAAAAAGGCAGTGGAAGCTGGAAAGTTTCCTTTCCAATTGTGACTTGTTTTTCCTGCATAGCTTCAATAAGGGCTGATTGGGTGTTATGGGATATTATTCCGCCAAACCCTGCAATAAACGAATGGTTTTTTTTCATGGAAAAATCATAAAGCCAGTAGTCTTCCTTGGGGGATATTTTTTCTGCCTTCTTCACAAAATCGCAATAAAAGTCACTGTCTACAATCTTGCCTAATTGCTGAATGAGGTAATTATTTGCCGAGAGTAGCTGGGATATTTTAGCTAGCCTATATCTGCTGTGCATTAAAGAATTATTGGGATTTTCTAAGTTATGTGCATTCATGCCAACCTCGCTGAAAAACTCCTTATGGGTAACTCCGGACAATTTTCTTATTGTCCTTATCATGCTGTGCATGCCTGGAATTAAATCTGTTTTTTCTCCGTGGGAACTTTTTAACAAAAATTTTAATTTATTATTCTTAAATTCCGAAAAAAAGCCTATCTTCTCAGAAAAGATATTTAAGTTAGATCCGTATAGGCGAAGGTTATAGAACTTTCTGCAATATTTGTATTCGCCAATTTTTGTTTTGCAATTTTCATGGCTTATTCTTGCAACCAGCCCAAATCGGAGCAATAAATATGCTAAGTTATTTGCAATTTTTTTGCTCTTTGTTGTTACCTTAACACAATCTCTTGAGACACACCCGTCTCCTTCATAATAGGCCCGCAGAAACTCTTTAACAACCTCGTTACTTGCTTGCATTATGAAAGAGGGAATCTCCTTTTCACCGGATTTTAAGAAGGGATTATAGCCTATAGCCTCCAATAATTTAACTAAGGCATCAGAGCGAAAAGCGACTCTATATTGCTTTCTGGCATTATCAAAAAGCAAATTAGCTTTAATTCCAAATAGCTCTTTTAGCAAGGCAATAAACTTAAGGGGCATTTCTTTGTCTTTCATGGTAAGATAAAAATAGCTTCTATTTACACACCCCTCTGAAATTAGAATCCCCATGAACTGCGCCAGCTCCTTGCTGACTTTTTCAGGCATTCTGACACTGCTTACCTGTCCAAACTGCTTTGACCTAGAAAAAAACCTCTTTTCATTTAGGAAATTAAAATAAGAGGGCTTTAGTCTTATAAAAGTATTTAACAGCCCATCGGTTTCTGGAATCTTAAGCTCTTTTGCTATTTGTTTCTTTCTGGCCCCAGAATTTTTAAGCAGTTGTATTTTATCATAGATAATTTTTCTTTCGTTAATCTCCTTTAAAACCTTTTCCGACTCTTCTAAAAGAACCTTATCATATACCAACTCTTCTCTTGGAGTCAGATTAAGTTTTCTCGGGACGAGTACACACTCTCCTTCTTTCAGATCTTCTGCCTTGCACATCTCTGCCCTGCCGTTCTTTAGGGTAAAGAATGGGTGAACTGATGAAGTTTTTATTTTTCTTCCGCTCTTAAGCTCAATGTCAAAATAAGGCTGATTTGTTTTTTGCCTGTACATGTAACCAACCTCTTCTGGTTTAACCTTATAGTCTCTTAAATCCAGAGCCATTAATTTTAGTGGCTTGCTTAATTTAATCCATTCTTCATTTCTTTCATTAAGCCTTTCTCCGGAGTGTTCTTCGATTAACTCTTTAATATCCATAATTTTGCCTGTCTCTGTTATTACCGGCGTGTCTCCTAGGACACATTTTGGAGGGCTTCTGTTTATTTCATCAGCAATAACGAAGTTCGCGAAAATAGGACCTTTAATTATCTCAAACCCCTTTTTAGGTGTATAAGTTGTTAAACCTAAGATATCTGTAGGAAGTAAATCTACTGTGAACTGTATCCTTTTAGCCTCGCATCCTGTTACCTTAGCAAGAGCTTTTATGGCAAGAGTTTTGGCTATTCCAGGGACTCCTTCCAATAATATATGTCCATCACACAAAATAGCCCTTATTAAACTGTCAACCACTTTTTCCTGGCCCACTATTACATTACTTATTTCTTTTTTCATGTCTTTTATTGTTTCGGAAATTTGTTTTATCTCTTGTTCTTCTGGTTTCCTTCCTTCATCGTTCTCCCCGTCTTTATTTGCCAGAACCGCTTGAAATTTCTTGGACTTTTTATCCTTTAATTTCAGAGTCTCAATCGCATTATCCAGTTCTTCTTGGGTATACCCTCTTTCAAGTATCTTGCCTTTTAAATCATCTAATTCATATTTTTTATGGTGCTGATTTAAGTATTCAATAATTATTTTTTTCCTTATGTTGCTTTTTTCCATTTTTCCTCTTTTTTATTATATTATCTAGTTATTTTGTGTTTTAAAACTTTGCTTTATTTTGTCTTTATTCTAAACCTATTATAGGCATAATAGAGTATCAGCATTACTACCAAGGTTACTGATGAAAGGGTTGTGTACTTGTACAGTTTTTCCTTAAAATCCTCCTGTTCTCTTGGAAGAGCTGGCTGGGATATAGCATACCTGCATGCGTCAATTGCTTCCCTTGCCTTTGCCATAGAATTTCCATAATCTCCTTCTCTGTAAAATTCCCATGCTTCGTCCACTAGTTCAGTAATTTCTATACATTCAGGATTTTCTGCTATAAATTCTTCAGTAAACATTAGCTTTTCTATTGTCTCTGATTCATTGGACTCTTTAACCTTTAAATGTAAGATTGCCCAGTCTTTATAATAAGGGCTGCTGGATGTTGCATTTATCTGTATTTCATATACTCCTGCTTTTTCAGTGTTAACATTGATTGTTAATGTGGAGTTTTTTTCCTCTCCGGACAAAATAGAGTCAAAGTATTCCTGGCTAAAGCTAATTCTTATATCCTTTCTTACTTCATAATCTTGTTTGAACGCTGCAGTAAGATTAACCCCTGATAAGCCGACTGTTCCTGTATTTTTTATGGTTACTGGAAGTTCTATCCTGTCTCTTTTATATGCCTCTGTAGGGTCTGCAAATAAAATCTTCAGGGATACCGGCTTAGTAGTCTGCCCAGAGCCCGATGAGCCGCCTCCCCCAGTTTCCGGATTTGGAGTTGTCGTTGGAGGAATAAATTCTATTTCAAAAGAGTTGCTTGTAGCATTAGTAATTTTTGTGTCATTTTCCATATCGCTTGCATTCACAATTAACAGTTCGATAGTAGATGCTGATGCAGACAAAATTAATGAACCATTAACAACAGTCCACGTAATCAGGCTTGTGGATTCGTTGCTCCAGACAGTGAAGTTAATAGTTTGATTATAATTTATATCCTCATAGTCAATGTCTAAAAAATGATTTCTTAAATTAATTTCATATTCATTATTATAAGACTGGTTGTATTTATCGTCTATATTATCATAAAAAACAATGGGGGCATTTGTGTGGTTCACTGTCAGATTCCATGTTTTGGAGGTATTCAGGTCAACAAAATTAAGGGGATAAACGAGTAATGTTAAATTTACTTTCTCTCCATAAGTTTCATCTGTAAAATTCGGGGTGAAATACCAGGTTAGGTTAGTTTCGTTGTAGTAATAACTGATGTTGTATCTTAAGGTGGCATTTCCGCTTATATACTCTGTGTAAAATAAATAGGTTATGTTATTCTCGATAGAATTATTGACGTTTACAGTTATGTTAGACATAGTATCTTCATATAAATTAAATTCATAGTCAGAATCAGGATAATTAATAATAGGATTGTCATAAACATAAATCCAGAGAGTTTCAGTATCTTCTAGCCCCGAAGAGTCGTTTACTGTTATATTAATGCTGTATGTTCCTCCTTGTGAAGAATTGAAAGTTATGTTTATTTCTCCTGTTGTCCTGTTAAAAGTTGTGTCATTAATAATTTCCTGCCCCTGATTTAAAGCATAGGAGAATGTGAAATTATTGTTTCCAGATTCAGTTGAATTCCCGTCTTCTACATCTGTGGCATTTATTCTATAGTAAAGGGTATAATTTATTGTAGTACTTTGGTTTTGTAGGGGCATGATAACCGGATTATGGTTTATAGATACTATAGTCATGTTAAATTTTATAAAATAAGAGGCATTACTCATATCTGTAACGTTTATTGTAATATTGTACCCCCCTACGTCTGCTTTTCTGGGGGTAAATACTGCATTATACTTAGTCAAGTTTCCCAAAGGGAAGCCTGATTCTTTAGTAAAATAAAACAGAGTAGTGTTTGCTCCTTCGATTGTAAAATTTAGAGTGTGAGATTCGTTGTAAAAGCTTTTTTGCGTTATTTTAAAATCATCGTCTTCTATCCACAGCCCAATTGTTGTTATATTATCTTCTGTGCAGTTTATGTCTAGATTGGAGTCTATTGAGGCATTAAGGATGTAGGATGAGTTCGTACTAACAGAAGACGAGTCAATAGGCCGGATATATGGCACATCATTTACATTATACACTGTAAAATTAAAAGATTTTAAGCTGTCTAGCATTCCATCGCTGGCATTGACAGTGACATTATGGAATCCAACATCCACATCTTTTGAAGTAAAGTTTATAATTCCTGAAGAGGTCATAGCAAATGAAGTAAAGGCATTAACTATAGTATAAGAGAAAGTTATGCTATCACCATCTGCATCGCTTACATTCTCAGAAAAATTCATATAAATTTCATTTCCCTCGTAAACAACAAAAACATCATCCATTAGAGGGTCCCATTGGGCAGGAGCGTCTTCATCTATTCTTATAACAAATGTTTTTTCATCAAGATTACTGGTACTGTCAGTTACATTTATTTTTATTGTATGATTTCCAGAGCCATAAGTTGCAAGAGCAGTATTATAATCGATATTTATTCTGGCAGTAACATAGTTAGAGGCACTATAATATGTAGAAATGCTCGCCCAGGATGTATTTGATGCGAATGTAAGGACCTCATCTTTTTCAGTTGAATCAGGAACCAGTAAATCATCGTCAGTTGCATTCACATAATAGGTCTCGTTTTTGTAAATAGTGTGGTTGTCCATGTCATCTAAGTAAACAGCGTCTTCTACATTCTCAAATAAAAAATATATTATTTCGGAGCTGCTTTTTGGGGCACCTAGGCCTGTTCCGATATCCAGGACAGTTATATTTACTGACCAGTTTCCAACATGCAAGTCTGATGGGGTAAAATTAATCATTGCAGAAGCATTATAATCAGTTGAAGAGTTACACGGCATAGTAACCTGATTTATTCCTGTATCATTGAAAGTCAACCATGAATAATTTGTAAAGAAAGTTAAATTATAGATTTCATCTATGTCACTTGCATTAATCCAGCATGTAAATTCAGAGTCTTCTGTAGCATTTCTTTCATTGTCGCATTTATAAGTAAAAATAGGAGCTTGGTTTTCATTAACAACAGTCATGTTGATTATTTCACTCCCGGTTTTATTTCCAAGAGTGCTGTTGTCTGTAACGCTGAAATTAATAATGTAAGAGCCTACATCATCCCTTTCAGGAGTAAAATTTATAATAAGAAGCCCTGCTACAGGAAAAAAAGAATAATTAGATTCATTAAACAGCGCGCAGTCAGTGCTGTTTCTGTAAGACCACTCGGCAGTGTCACATTCCATAAATGTTATGTTTAACTTAAATTCTGTGTTGTTCTCTTCATCACTTATGTTGATTCTGGCTTCAAATTTTGACAGATTAATTGTCCAGTTTTCTAATCCTTCAAAATAAGGCGCGTCGTTAACATCAAGGATATAAACTTCCAGAATAGCAGACTTCAGCGTGCTTTCAGTATCAAAAACATTTAGCTCTACTTTCTTCTCTCCAGTATTTTCGCTTCTCGTTATGTTTACCTCTAAAATTCCAGTAGAACTGTTAATTGTGAAGTTTGTTAAAGTAGTATTTGTTGCAGAGCTATAATTATAAGATAGAACATCATTTAAGTCATCCTCGCTTACATTAGCGCTGAAATTATAAGTGCATAATACATCTTCAGTGCAATTAAGGGTGTCTTTTACTCCGTCTCCATTAAAGTCTATATATCCCGCAGCAGTCTTTATTATATATGGTTCAGTATTTGTTATAGAAATAGAATCAATTAAGCTTATGTTTCCAAGATTACTCGTGCAGTTTGTTGCAAATTCAAGAGCTCCCTTATAATTAAAACTCATGTTAAATTCCCACAACATGCTCGCTTCATTATATTCCATAGACACCCAGCTGCCCCACGAACCAGTTTCGTTAAATCTTATTGTGCAGTTGCTGTTTTCACTCGTACTATTAAGCGGATAAGAAGAGTTAGTATAATTTGCATAAAAATAAACATTCCATAAGTTTGAAGGCTTTATTTTCTCATCACAATATTCTTGACATTCAGTATATCTTTCTGCAGTATCTGTGCTGTCAAATATGATTAGGTTAGTGTTATTATATGAGCCAGAATTTTCAGCTATTCCCCCTTTTATTAAAACAAACAATAGTAATAAGAGAACTGCAAGGGCAAGGCTTTCTTTTAATTTTTTCTTCATTTTTCCTGTTTTTTATCTTCATTTTTTATTTTATTTAAGAGTTCATATACTGCAATATTAATGAACTGCTTTTTATTGGCAAATCTAATCCTATTTTGAGGTTCATTTATTAATTTTTCAACTTCATCAAGTAAGGAAGAGTCTATTTTTACTACACTTGCTTTGTCAGATTTAGCCATTTTAGGTTACTTTTGGTTACTTTTAGTTACTAAAGGTAACTATTTGCCTCCCTTTCAATTTCTTTTCTTATTTTTGATATGCTAATTATTTTGAACCCAATTATTATCAATAATCCTATAATCACAGTAATCAGGAAGTATCTAAGTGGATTCTTTATGTAGATAGGGGTTTCCTTCACCATACACCCGGTATAGCAAGGCCCCCCGCAGTCTATTCCTTCTTCCCCCTGATTTTGTTTCCCATCATAACAGGTTGGGCATTCCTTGCAAGGCCCCCCGCAGTCAACTAAGATTTCACAGTCTCTGGAGTGGCAGTTAGCAATGCTGTCTTCGCAGTTAGGATTCATAGTATAGAAGCATCTTCTTACTTTTTCAGGAATCAATGAAGAGGTGTTGCATTCTGAAATATCAAGACACTCTCTTATCTGGAATCCGCAATTTTCATCCTCCCACTTATTTGCAGTGCATTCGTCTTTTATATCTCTGTAATCTTCTTCTGATAAAATTCCCGAAGCAAAGGAAGTGTTTAGATTCTGGCAAACTTTCCACTGTCCGCATGCCCATTTTTCTGGGCATTTAGAAATACAGCCATCCATCATGATTTTCCATTCAATAGAATCATTCATTAATCCATCAGTTGTTCTTGCCTTAACCAAATGCTGAGATTCACATGAAAAATCATATTCAAACTCAGAAAATCCCCCGGCTAAATCAATCCCAGAGGCATACTTAACTAATTCCCCGTCCACATACCAGTAAACATCCGGAGCATTTTTATCAGGGTCAAAAATAGTCACATTAAACTTGGTCCTTTTATTTCCGTTTAATTCAGTTTCTTTCGGGTAGTAGTCGGTTATTGTAGGAGGATAGTTTGTTTCAGTTATTGTAATGCTGAATCTGCTGCAGGAAGTTTGGTCGCTTCCGTCTTGATTGCATACTTCTTTTATTTTTTCGTGGGGTATTTCTATCCCTGTGTCTTTTACACAAACTGTTATGTTGTAAACCCCTATATTGCTTTTGTCAAACTTAAGGCTCATTAATCCGTTTGAGTTTATTTCAAATAAGCTTATGTCAACAAAGCTCATGTTGAATTTTAGATTTCCAGAATCTTGGTTTCCATCCTCAATATCAAGGACATTTAATTTATAATGAACTTCCTTTTCCTTTTTTAAGTCCACAATTTCTGTTCTGACACCAATTATATCAATATCAGGAGGATTGTTCTTTTCTATAACAATCATTTTTGTTTCATTGGAACTGTAGTACCTTCCATCATTCACACTTATTTTCCTATCGTATGTTTTTGAGCCCTTGTCTGTTCCGCCTGCATCTTCTTTGGTAAGTTTTTTGCTTGCTATCTGGAAGCCTATTTCACTATCTCCTCCCGAAGGCCATTTTTTATCTGGAGTAACATAGAAGACTCCTAAAGGGTCTATTCTGATTTCAATAGGCCCAGGATTCATGTTTTCATCAGGGTCTTGTACAGTCAGGTTGTATCTGAGGGTTTCACCTTCACAGGCATAAATTGTAGAGTCAAGATTCTTTATAAGAGGAAAAGAATCTTTTGACGATACTGAAAACTCCACGCTTTTTTCTATGATGTTGCCAGATTCATCACTGGCTTTTACAGTTATCCTGTTATTCCATCTTAAAACCCCTATTTTATCCCCAGAGGTAAATATAACATCCTTGGCTACGATTTCTCCAGTCATGGTGTTTACGAGATCATATTTCCAGCTTGTGGCTTGAAAATTTGCAGAAACATTTAGTTCAATAAACTGCTCGTCTTTGTCCTTTAAAAAGTAAGTTATGTTTTCTGGGCTTTGAATATGAATTTGTTTTTGTTCCTCTTCACTGTCAATTGCTCTTCCAGTAGTTATCATGTAAAATCTCGGCTCAATTATACTCAAAAAAATAACTAAAGAAATTATTATGAATGTTAGGAGTATGCACAAATACAGCAAAGCCCTCTTTTTGTCCTTCATTTTGGTTACTTTAAGTTATTAAAAATAACTAAAAGTAACTATTTAAAACTTTCTGTTTTCTTGGCAGTTTTATTAATTGGATAATGTTTCTTCTCTCTCCTAAAAAGAGAAATTAATTTTAAGTATTTTAATGAGAGAATGATAGCTATAATCGAAAGAGAGACTGTAGAGAAAATAAGCACATATCTTAATAGGTTGCCCATTGGAAAAGGCTTTTCAATTTTACACGGCCTGCAAGGCCCCCCGCAGTCTATTCCTTCTTCCCCCTGATTCTGAATTTCATCAGAACAGGTAGGGCATTCCTTGCAAGGCCCCCCGCAGTCAATTAAAATTTCACATCCTCCATCATGGCAGTTTTTAATGCCGTCTTCACAATTTGGTTTTTCTGTGTAATGACATGCCTGCATTTCAGAAGGCTTATAATTTGTTGAATTGCAGTAATGCACATCTTCACATTTTCTAATCTGGAATCCGCAACTTTCATCACTTTCCCAGAAATTAATCTTACACTCTCTTGTAATGTTTAGGTATTCCTGCTCTGTAAGAAGGAAAAATCCAAGGGATTCTTTTGCATTTTTACATTCATTCCATTGTGAGCATCCCCATTTTTCTATGCATATAGGCATTCCTCCCCCTCCTCCGCCTTCTGAAGAACCAATCGGAGGTTCAGCATCAATAACTGTTATGTTCCAGTGGACAGAATCATAAGAATAACTTAAATTACCGTCAGTTACATTTACTCTTATTGTCCTGTTCCCTGCGCTGTTATAATCAAAAAGATAATTTAAGGAGGAGAAATTGCCATTATCAAATCCTGGCTCATATTTGACTAATGTTTCATCGTAATACCAATAAGCATCAACAGGAGTTAAGTCAGGGTCTCTCATTGTAACATTAAAATAAATCCGGGTTCCTTCATAAATTGTAAGGTTAGAATTGTTTGTGTTATTAGGGTAGAAGGAAGTTATATAAGGAGGCCTGTTTTCGTCGCTTACAGTGAGGGTGAAATTAATTACAGTGGATTTATTGTACGGAGATTCATTGCAATAGTTTGTTATGTTTGGATGATAATTCTTCAGCCCATTGTCAACTACAGAAATCCAGATTCTGTAAGTTCCGATACAGCTTTCATTAGCAGTGAAATTAATAAATCCTGTAGAATTAATGTTGAAAAGACTATAATTGTCGTCAGAAGAGTTTAGGATTGTTAGCTGAAAAGTTAAGTTTCCAGAGCTGATTATTCCGTCCTCAGAATCGGATCCTGAAAGATTATGTACAAAAGTGCTGTTTTCTCCTGATATTCCAAGAGTTTGAACTCCAATAGGCTCTACATACGGCGGATTATTCATTTCTATCATTGTTATGTTTGTAATTTTAGAGTCCGCATACTGCCCGTCATTTACAGAAATGTTTTCTTGGAAAGTTCTGTTTCCTATGTTTGAAGAGCCTAGATGGCTTTTTAAAATTGTTCCAGAGAAGATTTCATAGATTTTTAAAGTCTCATTATAGGTTCTGGAGAAAGTTACGTAAAAAGGGCTTGTTGGAGCAGTAGGGCTTATTGAAGCAGAAGGAACTTCTTCGTCTATATCAGTGACATTAAAGAAATAAGAAAGATAGTCATTCTCACAGACATAAATTTCAGGGTCAGTGTAATGTATTTGAGGGGCTGAATTGGGAATTAGAATGAAAAATTCTACACTCTCATTAACTATATTTCCGACTGAGTCATTAGCATAAACAATAATTTCATTGTCAAACTGCACAGCGTTAAATGTTGTGTTTGGAGTGAAAATAACATCCTGGCTAACAACTAAATTGTGCCTTTTATCAATTAGAGTGTACCACCAGCTGTCTGCAGCAAACTTTATTGAAGATACATTTAAATTAAGAGTATAATTTTCTCCGTAACTGAAGTTATATGTTATGTTTTCCGGGCTTAGGATATCTATTCTTCTGTTCTCTTCAATAGAAATGGAAATAAATCCGAGATTGCCTGTTTTCCCAGTTAGCCTGTAGTCATTAGCATACATCCAGGATATAAACGAAATCTGCAGTATGTTGATTAAAATAAGTAAGACTAAAAATGCGAGCAAAATCTCTTTTTTCATATATTAACTAGAAAAATGAGATATAAAAAAGTTCCCTTTGTTGGCTTTGCTGAAACCATTATAAAAAGTATGACTTAAAAGATAAATAAAAGATTAAATTTCAATAACTTACTGCTTCAATAAAAGGATTTATATGGTTAAAATAATTAATATAGTTTGTTACTATGCGGGGCATTTCACCAGAGCTCCTTTGTGTAAAGCAAGGCTTCTAACTTAAGCTAGACTGCATGTCTCTGGCAAATAAGCAGAAAAATATCAAGTCTTTATAATGTAAAGCAAGATTTGAGGCTGCAGGGTTTACTTCCTGCTTTAGGCTTTTAAAAGGTCAAACTTTATTTTTCCAGTGTAATTTCCATAAGGCATGTCCAGCGGAATCTTCAGGGTGATTGGTATTTGCGTTTCTTTTCCAGGCTCTGCAATAAACTCCCTGTCCAGAAAAATATACTCTGCAATTTCCTTTGATGCCGATACTTTAACTCTTAAAGGAAAACTATAGCCATTTTCTATGTTTACGGCCCTTTCAGCCGAGCTTCCGGGAACAAGCCTTCCGAAATAAAGTTTGTCTGTATCTACAGTTACCCCTGAAGTAGAGCCGACAGAAAATTCAACTTCTAGTATTCTGCTTTCTACAGGCTTTAATTTAAATGCCCATATAGAGAAAATTAATATGACAGCCAGAAAACTTAAAAATACCCATCTTACTTTTTTATTTTCTTTTTTTCCCATTGTCTTTTAGTCTATTTTAAATACTCTTATTTTTTTGTCTCCTCTTATTGTTTAGGGGTTTTCTTACTCTGGTAAGTAAAATTACAAGCACAATTATTATAGATAAAACAAGTATTCCAACAAATATGCCTCCCAATATCAATGCGTAAAGCACATAGTCAACTTCCCGGATGAATTTTAGCTCAACTATCTCATTTGTTTTTTCATTAGCATAGTGAACAGTAATGTTTGCCTGGAAATTATCTTCCTTTATTCCGGAGGTATCAAAAAAACCACTTAACCTTGTTTTTTGCCATGGAGTAAGGTCTAAGGAAGGTGTTAAAAATTCTATGTCATATCCAATAATATTAACATCAGCATACACGTCATTAAGCTGATTGTTCCAAAAGCTCTCTATTTCTACTTCAAATTTGTTTATCTTTTCTTTTGTGAACTCTCTTGTATAGTTGGAAATCCCAACATAAAGGGTTCCTAGTCGGAACATCCTCTCTTTTGTAATCTCCCCTGCATCGTATTTAACTATTGCTCTTGCCCTGTAATCCCCTGCTTTGGAGTTGGTTGTTTGAAACTGCTTGAAAAATATCTTGTTTTCTTTAGGCTCGAGATAGCTGCTTCCTAAATTAACAATTTCTAGAGAAGAGTTTGATTCGTCAAAAATCTCAACTAACGCAGTGACAGTAATTCCCTCCTGGCCTAAACTGTTCACATGAAGGGTAAAATTAACCGGCTCTCCTTGGTTGGCATTAGTTGCATAAAACTCGCTGATTAAAGCGTACTTCCCAGGATATGGAACTTTAACAAGAATGACTCCCCTCACATTTCCAACCATTCCAATACTCCCGCCTAGCGTATCTGCTTTTTGCATAGCTCCTATAAATATTTTATGATCTCCAGGCTCTTCTATATAGCCGGGAAGTTCAACTGTCGCAATAACCGCGCCACCCCCCACTAAAGAATCAGTGCTTAAGGTTACATACTCTGCAAGGTCTCCTTCAGCATATACTTCTGCATTAACACCCTCGTCAAATTTGTAGCTGAATACATAACTCTCCTTTAAACCAGGCTCAAAATTAACTTCATAAATTCCAGGACTCACCCCGACAATTGCACTGGCTCTCCAGCTTAAAATAATGATTGCAATAAAAATAACAACCCCTGTTTTTTTCATTTAAAAGAAAAACAAGTTTAGTTTTTATAGTTTTCTAATCAATGATTTGCTTAAATGACATTGTGCAATTATAACAAACAAACTTTTTTGATGTTTTCACCAGAGCCCTTATCTCCAGCTTTCTAATAAAAATAAAATAAATAAAAAAAATAAAGAATATTTAAGCACCTGCAATAGTGGCTGTAATTGTGTTTCCTCTGGCTCCTGTGATAGAGTCTGAAGGAACTCTTACAAAAAAGTCTATCCTTACTTGGTCCCTTGTATCTTCAAAATAAAAGTAGTCGCAGATTCTCGACCCTACTGATCCACTTGTGTTCACATCTTTCCATGTATTATTTGCAAGCCCTGCATCGCTGAATTTGCAGCTTACAGCCGTGTCATTGCTTACTATTTTCCACCTGAATAAAGGACCGCTTCCGTCTGTTCCTCCGATAAATGTTCCGTTGTCATATTCTGACTTCAGGTCAAGAGTGACATTTCCGTTTCCTATGTTTTCAATAACCAACCCTACATGATTGCCTGTCCAGTTTCCTCTTGTTACGTTCTCTGCTGACTGGTTGGTTGTGTCTAACAAAGCATCAGTCTGCCCAATAGTTACCATCCCGCTCCCCCAGTCAACTGTGTCATATGTGAAGTTTACAGCAAGATTTGACTCTACAGTAAGATTAACCCATCCGGTAGCAAGCCCTGTAAGCTTGCTGTTAAGAGAATTAATGTAACTGTAGGTTATCCCTGCTCCGATAATAGACACTAGAACTACAATAACAGCTACTATCAACAATACGTTGTCAGTTTTCATCCTGCGCTCCCTGGATTTCTTTCAATATTCATAACTACCTGCCCGTTCTGATTTCCCTGCAAGTTGCTCGGCACTTTCACGTTCACTGGCTGAAACTCCAGATTAACAAGAGAAA
>Ga0172362_10002085_pt1 | contig 17349 bp, 13 predicted proteins | sample LakKivs1_kivu2a2_FD_114534 | JGI IMG/M metagenome (GOLD analysis project Ga0172362, IMG submission 114534) | Sediment microbial communities from Lake Kivu, Rwanda - Sediment s1_kivu2a2 | ecosystem: Environmental > Aquatic > Freshwater > Lake > Sediment | place: Rwanda: Western Province, Lake...
AAGACTGTAGTGCCGGGACTCATCGACTCACACCTTCACTTGGTCGGGTATGGGCACTCGCTTCGGTCGATAGACCTGAGGGAGGCGAAGTCGATAGAGGACATCAAGAAGGCTGTAGGGAATACGGCGAAGTCGGTCCTCCCCGGCGAAGTGATAACCGGAAGGGGTTGGGATCAGGAGAAACTCAGGGAAGGTAGATATCCGAACAAGCGAGACCTTGACGAGGTTGCCCCACGCAACCCAGTACTGCTCAGCCGAGTGTGTGGTCACATCGTCTGTCTGAACAGTAGGGCTCTGGAACTCGCGCACATCGATGCGAACACGCCGGACCCGCCGGGGGGAAGGATAGTCAGAGAGGGCGACAGTGGGGAGCCGAACGGCTTACTGAAGGAGACGGCCGGCGAGATTGCCTGGAGCGCCGCGGTCCAGCCCTCGCAACGGCAGGATCTAGAGGCAGCAGAGTTGGCCTGCGCGGAGCTTGCGAAGGTGGGCCTGACAACCGTTCACTTCATGTCCGCCACCTGGCCTGAGGTGGAGGCTTTGGCCCGTCTGAGAGACGAGAGCAAGCTGCAGATCCGGGTCAGGCTCTACGTCACAGCGAAGGATCTCGACAGGGTAAGGAGTGGATTAAGGGAGGACGACTTGTTGAGGGTCTGTGGAGTGAAGGTCCTGATGGACGGAAGCTTGGGAGGCAGGACCGCCCATCTTTCGAAGCCCTACTCTGACGACCCCTCGACGAAGGGGATGGAGACAATGGATGAAAAGAAAACAGAAGCATTGTTCGAGAGCGTCCACCGGGCCGGACTCCAGCTAGCTGTGCATTCGATAGGGGACGAGGCGACCAAGCGAACGCTAGATCTGATTGAGCGCGTGGTCAAGAGGCACGCGAGGAGAGACCACAGGCACAGGATCGAGCACGCTTCGGTTCTGACCAGAACCCTGATCAAGAGGATGAGTGATCTAGGGTTAGTGGCCAGCGTTCAGCCCCACTTCATCGTAACGGACTTCTGGGCCGTCAGAAGGGTCGGAGTCAACAGAGCCAAGGGCCTCTACGCGTTCAGGTCGCTCAGGGACGGCGGGATCATCACAGCAGCCGGATCGGATTGTCCCGTCGAGCCGCCGAGTCCGCTTCTGGGCATGAAAGCGGCAGTCACAAGAGGCGAAGAGATGGGCATCGAGTTGTCGAGTGTGATGCCCGGTGAGAAGCTGAAACCTACAGAAGCTCTTGAGATGTACACCAAGGCTGGAGCATACGCGTCTCATGAGGAAGGCCTGAGTGGATCCCTGAGAGCTGGTGGGTTCGCAGATTTCGTCGTCCTGTCAGGCGATCCTACGACCTGCAGACCAACCGGTTTGGACCGCTTGGAGGTGGAAATGACTGTCGTCGGCGGCAAAGTCGCCTACAGCAGAACGAAGTGAGGAACATCCTACGCGCCCGATCGTCGAAGTCATATATCGGCAGACTTCGGCTGGAGCCTATGCGACCGACGTTTGGCGTATACATGACCACTCAAGGCGTCACGAGCCCCGAGAAGGCAGGGCACGTCGTGACTGAATGCTCCAATCATGGCGTGGACAGGATTTACCTGCTGGCAAAGGATAAAGGCCAAGGCTTGAGGTTCGGAGACCGGTCGAAGGTCAGCAGCGACTTCGATCCCTTCGGCGAACTCGTTAAGATGTCCGTGGAAGCAGGTATCCAAGTTCACGCATGGTTCTGCCTCTATCCGGAGGATCCATTGCACCCAAGTGACTACCTGAAAGAACATCCAGAGGCGTTGATAGTGAACCGGCACGGTAAGAGTAACAAAGAACAGCCCGCCTGGAGTGGCATCGGACCCCAGTATTCAACCTGGTGGGTCTGCGCGTCCCACGAGGGGTATCGGGAGTATCTCGCGTCGCTCATGGGCAAGGTCATGGAGAACTACGAGGTGGACGGAATCCACTTGGACTATGTGAGGTACCCTGAGGAGGTCGAGGGAAGAACATACTGCTACTGCGAGAGATGTCGCGCTAGGTTCAAGGGGGAGTATGGTTATGAGCTCCCCGCCAACGACGTGATCAAGAACAGGTACTACGTCTCGATCATGTGCGAGAACGTTTCCGACTCTGTGAGAAGATTCTCAGAGGTCGCAAGGGCGGGAGGCCGCGAGATCTCGGCCTACGTCTTCACAGACTACGTGACGGCGATAGAGGCATGCTATCAGGACTGGCCTCACTTCTCTAGGTATCTCGATGTGCTTTGCCCCACAGTCTATGAGGTCTCGCCCGAGCAAGCGAAGAGGATAACTGACAGGGCAAGGTCGGTGATTCCCTCAAGTTGCCGCCTGACTCCAGCCATCATGTCGTCCGACGAAGTCCTCAGGTCAAGGGAAGGGGGCAGCAGATGGAGCAGCGAGAGAACTCCTGCGTATGTTCTGTCGATCGCCAAAGCCTGCCTCGACGGGGGTTCCGACGGGTACATACTCTTTCTTTATGATTCGACTCCCGTTGATGTGTTGGAGGTCCTTCACGACGAGATCATGGCGAGGTAGAGCAACTCATCCAACCAAGGAGCGAGAGCAGGATGGCCTTCTGGGCGTGAAGCCTATTCTCCGCTTGCTGGAAGACGATTGATTGCTCTCCGTCCATGACATCATCTGTCACCTCCTCGCCTCTGTGCGCTGGCAGACAGTGCATGAACAGTGCCCCCCTAGAAGCAGCGCGCATCAACTTCGCATTGACCTGAAACGGCGCGAGAAGTCTCTTCTTCCCCTCAGCTATGCTTTCGTCTCCCATCGAAACCCAAACGTCTGTGTATATCACATCGGCCTGCCTGACCGCCTCCATCGGATCAGTTGATAGCCTGACTGTGCAGCCGGAACCTGCAGCGAGCTTCCTCGCGTTCTCGAGCGCAGCGCTTGGGGGCTCAAGACCTTCTGGGGTGGCGACCGTTATATTCGCCCCAACAAGAGCTGAGGCCAGTAGAAGCGAAACGGCGACATTGTTGCCATCTCCCAAGTAGGCCATGTTCACTCCCTCCAGATTGCCGAACGTCTCCCAAACTGTGAAGACATCGGATACGGCCTGGCATGGATGCTCTAAGTCGGAGAGTCCGTTGACGACCGGAACGCTCGCGTACTCCGCCAGCTCAGTCAGGATCCCGTGAGAGGTCACTCTCGCCATGATAGCTGATACGTAGCGTGAGAGGACGCGCGCCGTGTCGGCCACTGTCTCACCCCTGCTCATTTGGGTCTCTGACGGAGAGAGTGTCAGCGTGTGACCTCCGAGCTCGGACATCGCCAGATCAAAAGACACCCTCGTTCTGGTGGAGGGCTTCATGAAAAGCATCGCCAGACTTTTCCCAGACAAGGCACCGCGCCACTTGTCCTCGTTCCTCTCTGCCTTGACCGTCTTAGTCAGCCTGAGAATTCCCCACAGCTCCTCCGGACTGAGGTCAGACATAGACAGCAGGTCCCTTCCTCTAAGGTCAGACATGCACAGCCTCACAAGCGCCGGGCCTTTATCCTTTAGCGATTATCCGCATGATGCTCTCGGAATCGTTGCCCTGCGTCCTGCCCGGAGCTGACTGTCCGATCAGCTTTCCTTCTATTGGTACCCCAGGTCCCTGAGCATCTGCTCAAACTGCTCCCTTGTGATCTCGCCTTTTGCATACCGTTCCCTGACTATCTCCAACTCGCGTGACCCACGGTGCGGTCCCCACATCCTTCTGTCCCGCCAGCCGAAGACAGCGATGATTAGGACTAAGAAGAGCAGCGGAAACAGGAACATGCCGAACCCCATCCCCCACCCCATCATGGGCATACGGCCCCACCAACCCCAGGAGCCCCATAGCCCCCCGAATACCAACCCCGCTCCCAAAACGACGATCCCGGCCAGAGCCAGACCAATCACCACGTCTTTCCAAGTCAACCTCGTTCACGCTGTCCTCGTTATCACAGGGTTATACTTAAGCATGACGTACAATTGGTGCGGATTGCGTTGGCCTTCAACTACAGTTAGCTCATGGACTTTGTCGAAGCAACCGCCGAACTTCGTGATTCTCTAGTTCCATCCGCCCCACGAGCAGCCACACGCAGACACGGTTAGTGAAGCCTGCGCAGAGCCGGCATACGCCACGTGGGAACGCGCACAGGGCCGTCAGCCGCAGGGATATTAATAGGCGCCTCCTCCTCTCACGCATGTCGAAAGTCGTCGCGGTCTCAGCGCCGCCAAAGGCCTTTGACGATGAGATACTCTCAAGCGTGAGGTCAGCCGTAGAACTCCTCGGCGGCCCGCATAAGTTTGCGGACCCCGGCAACACTGTGCTGGTAAAGCCGAACTTCTGCTCTTTGACGGTCCCCCCGGCTGTGGACAGACGATATCCATGGGCTGTGGCGAGGCTATTCAGCGAGATCGGGTGCAGTGTGACCATAGGCGAGAACCCCGTTGTGGACACCCCTTCGGAGAAGCTGTTCTCGTCGCCGCACATAGAGGAGCTTAGGACAAAGTCGGGGGTCGAGGTAGTCAACCTGAGGGCTGAGGAGATGATCGACGTGGACATCCCTGACTCGAAGTCCTGCGGCAGGATGTCTTTCTCCAAGAGGGTGCTTGAGGCAGATGTCGTGGTCGGCGTGCCAGCGATAAGGAGACATCTCATGACCGGCGCGACGTTGGCCATCAAGAACATGTACGGCACAGTTGCGCCCAGCACGAGACTCCGAGTCCATAGAAGCAGCCTCAATTGGGGCTTGGTGGAGATCAACAAGGTGGTCAAGCAGAAACTGATCGTGATGGACGGCACCAACATCGTGTGCGACGGTTCGCTCATTCCTCTCGGCTATACCTTCGCGAGCACGGACCCGGCGTCCATAGATTCTGTCGCTGCCACCTGCATGGGATTCGATCCTAGGAGAGTCGACCACATTCGCTACGCTCACGAGGCGGGGCTGGGGGAGCTGGACCTGGACAAGATCGAACTGGTGGGGATCACGAAGGAGGAGATACTGAAACTCGGGGACCAAAACAGATCCAAGGTCGTGAACTGGCGGGATCCAAAGGAGGTGGCGAGCGAGATCGAAGGGCTGGAGGTCGTCATGGGCGACCCATGCGACTCCTGTATTCGGACGCTATCTACCGCTTTGCAGGAATTGAAGAAGGAAGACATCAAGCGCGAGCCTGAGGTCGCGATCCTCATCGGGCCGAACGCGAGGCCAGTCAAGGATAAGGTCAACGTGATCGCGGGCAAATGCCTCGAAGGCCTGTCCGACGAAGGCATGTCAATTGGATTTTGCCCTGTCTACGCAGCGGACATCGTGAGTGCAGTGAAGTATGCCAAGGGGATGAGTCGCGAGTTCGGCTATCTTTGGGACGAGATCCTCAGGACGAGGGAGAAGGACCTGCCCGGGGCCTAGCCACGAGGTGGCCTCTATTCCTTCAGCGCTTTCCTGACTATATCTTCTATGGTCGGTCTGCCCGTCTCCTCAAGTTCGTAGCGCACTTGGACCACTGGCTTGTTGAGCTTTGCGATCGCTGACAACCTCACGGGAGTGGCGCTCACCACTACTTCGGCTGGAACTCTGTTGATAGTCTCCTGTAGGTCACTTATCTGACTCGCGCTGTAGCCCACGGCTGGGACTGCGACAGAGAGGTGGGAGTACTTCTGCATCGCTTCTCTTATGGCGCCGACGGCGAACGGCGTGGGGTCGACTATCTCGCGAGCCCCGTTCATTCGAGCCGCGTAGTAGGCCGCGCCGTAGGGCAACTCCCCGTGAGTTATGGAGGGACCATCCTCAACTACCAGCACGGACTTCCCGTTTATGGACTCCGGATCCTTGACGAGTATCTTCGACTTGCATTCGATTATCGTTGCTTTCGGGTTGAGTGACCTGACATTGTCCTCTACTTTCTTGATGTTGTCTGGCCTTGCTGTGTCCACCTTGTTTACTAGGATAACATCGGCCATTCTGACGTTCGTTTCGCCCGGATGGTACCAGATCTCATGTCCGGGCCTGTGAGGGTCAACGACTACTATTAGGAGGTCAGGCTTGAAGAACGGGAAGTCGTTGTTGCCCCCGTCCCAGATTATCACGTCGGCCTCCTTCTCCGCCATCCGAAGTATCTCTTGGTAGTCGACTCCCGCGTACACTACCGCCCCCCTCTCGAGATGAGGGGCGTATTCCTCCCTTTCCTCGACCGTGCAGTTGGCTGCCTCCAGATCCCCTAGTTTGGAGAATCTCTGTACTCTTTCCGCCAGAAGATCACCGTACGGCATCGGATGCCTGACCACGACGGCCTTCTTTCCCATCCTACTCACGGCTTCTAGCACCCTTCTGGAAGTCTGGCTCTTGCCGCTGCCAGTGCGGGCAGCGCAGACCGCTATGACAGGCTTCGATGACTTCAGCATTGTGTCATTGGGGCCCAACAACATGAATGATGCTCCAGCTGAGAGAGCCTCGCTCGCCTTGTGCATCACATGAACGTGCGACATGTCGGAATAAGCGAAAACGACGGTGTCAACGCCATGTTCCCTGATCAGTCGGGTCAACTCCTTCTCGGGGTAGACAGGAATGCCGTCCGGGTAGAGATCCCCCGCTATCTCTGGGGGGTATACCCTCCCGTCTATGTTCGGTATTTGCGTCGCAGTGAAAGCCACGACTTTCCAGTCGGGGTTGTTTCTGAAGACGACGTTGAAGTTGTGGAATGCGCGGAGCCGACCACCGAGGTCGCGCTCAGTCGCGTCCCGCCGCCCCCATTATGATGAACTTCCTCAACTTCACGCCTGGTTCACCTCGAGTTCGGCCCTCCGCATTGCTGACATCGAGCGCATCTGCCCATGCCGTTCTTGTCGTGGCTCGACAGCATGGGCGCCTTAAAAACCTGCCACTGCGCTTATCACCCTGAGTTATCGAATCTAAGCGACGCTGTGCGCGTCATTGCCGTTAGGATCATCAGCCCATCGAAACGAGCAGTGTCATGAGGATCCAGCGAGGATCAGGTCCAGTGCCTTCGAGTTGTATTCTGCATAACGAATGGCTTCCGCGAAAGTGCGCGAGGTGACACCTGGCTCGAAGGATGGAAAGCATTCTACATTCAGGTAGTAATCGTATCCGGCTGACTTCAACTCACGCATTGTACCGGCCCAATCCATGTTGCCCTTCCCAATGTGCCTGAACCCAGACGGTCCGCCAACCGACGTATCGAAGTCCTTGACGTGCACGCATGCGATCAATCCCTTCAGTTCCCTAATCCACTGCGCAGGATGTCCCAACTCAAGGATATTCCCGACATCGAGGTATGCTCTCACGCCGTCACTCCCCACAGATTCGATGAAACGCCTGAACTCGATCGGCGAGTAGAGGAACTTGTTCCACACGTTCTCCACCCCTATAGTCACACCAACATCCTCAGCATGGCGGGCCATCGAGCGGATTGAGGAGATCGATGCGTCCCACATATCCTGATACCTGAACTCAGGAAGGTTCACTGCGGGAACTACGAGCAGGACATGCGCCCCTAGGTCGCTCGCTAGGTCCAAACCAAGCCTGCCGAATTCGATCGCACGTTCTCTCTCGCCGGCGACCGGGCTGGCCAAGTTCCTTTGCCAGAAGGCACCCGTAGCCACTGAGGGGATATCCAAGCCCTCAGCTTGTGCCCGCTCCACGTAGTTCTTCCTCCGTGCTTTGCTGATCCCGCGGGGGTTGAGCTTACCCTCGTCAAAGATGAATTCGACCCCATCATATCCGATTCCCCTGACAAGCCTCACGAGTGCGTCCCAGTCCGGGGCTCCCTCGGAATCTGGCCACGCTGCCGACCAGAGATTGAGTCCCTTCTTCATCTGCCACAAGGTCATCCATGCCTTGGTTAAAGAGGTTTCCGAGAATGCTCGCGGAAGACCTGGGTTAGCCGAGGAGAATCCGACATCTTGATCTGCCCATTATCCGTCACCAACTTCTGTCAGCCCCCGGATTCTGTGGCTCTTGCGAGATCTGTGGATACGCGTATAAGAGGGAGTCCGCTGAAGCTGGCTCACGCAGAAGGACCTCGAGTACTGGAAGCTCCCAGGGGAGGAAGTCCTTAGCTCGCTCGGTTCTTGTGCCAACGGACTTGACGACGACGAAGTGAAGCAAAGGCTAGCCGAGTACGGGCCCAATGAAATTGCCCCACCGGAGCAGAGGACGCCGGTTGGGATGTTCCTCTCGCAGTTCAAGAACCCCCTCGTCTATGTCCTGATATTCGCGGCCAGCGTGGCCTTCTTCTTGGGGGAGGGGACGGAGGCTACGATCATAATCGCCATCGTCCTTGTCAACGCGACGCTAGGCTTCGCTCAAGAGTACAGATCCGAGAGGGCGGTCCGAGAGCTCAGAAAGTACATGTCTTATCACGTGAGGGTTACGAGGGCAGGCAAGACCCGAGCGGTCGACAGCAGAGAGCTCGTCCCTGGGGACATAGTCGTCGTGGCAATAGGGGATGTGGTCCCCGCAGACCTCAGACTCCTTGAGGTTGACGAGCTGACCACAAATGAGTCTGTACTCACAGGGGAGTCGACCCCGGTCGAGAAATCATCGGAGCCCCTTTCGCTGGAGAAGCCTCTGCCTCACCAGCTCTCTGACATGGCGTTCATGGGGTCAGAGATCACCGATGGGTCCGGCACTGGGGTGGTCGTGGCGACCGGAACATCGACATACTTCGGAAAAGTCGCCAGGAGCCTCGCACTGCTCCCGCCCCAGACCGATTTTCAGAAGAACATCGCGAGCTTCGGCAATTTCCTATTGAAGGTGGTGCTTCTTCTCACAGTGTTCGTTTTTCTCGTGAACTCAGTACTGGGGCATGGCGTGTTCGACTCGCTGCTCTTCTCAGTCGCCTTGGCAGTTGGCATCATACCTGAGGCCCTCCCCGTCATAATCACCGTGGGCCTCTCCGACGGGGCCCTAAGGCTCGTCAAGAAGAAGGTCGTCGTCAAGAGATTGGAGGCGATTGAGGACATCGGAAACGTGGATATCCTGTGCACGGACAAGACTGGGACTCTCACCCAAAATGAGATCACGGTCGAGGGTGTGCTTGACCCTGACGGAAACGAAAGGCCTGAGCTCATCAGATATGCCCTGTTGTGTAACTCAGCGATGGTGGAGGGGGACAGGATACTTGGGAACCCGATCGATGTAGCCATCTGGACGCACGCACGTCGCATTGGGTTCGACGAAATGAGCCTCAGTGACTACAAGAGGGTCCATGAGATCCCCTTCGGATTCGGCCGGAGAAGGATGAGCTTCGTGTTCGAGAAGGACGGCGGGATCATCCTCATCACCAAGGGAGCTCCGGAATCCGTTGTCTCCGTGTCTTCAACTGTCGCCAACGGTTCGGGCGTCAGATCACTGGGTCCTGCGAGGGCTGAGCTGGACGCCATTGTGGGAGGGTTGACGAGGAAGGGCAAGAGGGTCATCGCCATCGGGTACAGGAACATCGAGGAGAAGGGAAACTACTCCACGGAGGATGAGAGGGACCTGACGCTAGTAGCGCTGATCGTTCTCTCAGACCCGTTGAAGGAGGACGCGGCAGAAGCTATTGCTAGGCTGAGATCCCTGCGAATCCGCCTCAAGATCCTCAGCGGGGACGACCCGCTCGTTACAGCTGACGTGTGCAGACGCCTTGGAGTCGGGGACGGGGGACCTGCTCTGACCGGCAATAGCTTAGAGAATATGACGGACGATGAGTTCCTGAAGGCAATTGAGGAAAATGACGTGTTCGGACGCGTCACCCCCGAGCAGAAGTTTGCGATAGTCAAGGCCCTGAAGAAGAACGGCCATGTGGTTGGGTTCCTAGGCGACGGGGTCAACGACGCCCCCGCTCTGAGAATGGCTGACGCGGGCATCTCCGTGGACTCCGGGGTCCAGGTCGCCAAGGAGGCCTCCTCGATAATACTGCTTGAGAAGAGCCTCAACGTGACCGCAGACGGAGTGGTGGAGGGCCGGAAGGCGTTCGGCAACATGGTCAAGTACATTATGAACACGGTCAGCGCCAATTTCGGCAACATGCTCACGGTCGCGTTGGGATCCCTGTTTCTTCCGTTCATCCCACTGTTGCCTTCTCAAATATTACTCACGAACCTCCTGTCAGATGCCCCTTTGCTGACGATATCCACGGACAACCTTGACGAGGAGAATCTGAGCAAGCCTAGGAAGTGGAGAATAGATGCAGTATCGCGGTTCATGGTGTTCTTCGGCCTGATAAGCTCGGTGTTCGACATGGTCACGATAGCATTTCTGATCTACTTCCTCCACGCTGGGCCCGAGTTGTTCCGGACGGGGTGGTTCATCGAATCAGTCCTGTCCGAGATCACCGTGACATTTTCGATAAGGACCAGAAGGAGGTTCTACAGGTCGAAGCCCAGCAGACTCATGGTCATCGCCAGTGCCGCAGCGGTCATGCTGACATTCGCGATCATCTACTCTCCTGTCGGGCGGCTATTCGAGTTCGTTAGACTGTCGCCATGGTCTTTGGGGGCCGTTTTCTTGATCTTGGTCACGTATTTCTCGCTCGTTGAGGTATCCAAGCACATCTTCTTCAGCAGACACGAAGTCTAGCACCCTAGGCAACTGGAGTCGATCACAGCCCGAGAGAAGGACAAACATGATCCTCCCAGCTCAACCTGAGTGACGAGCCATCGGCTAGACGAATTAGTTCGCGCTGGTTACCCGGAGCAATCCCGCTAAGAGTCCAGAGGCGGAGAATTCTTATCTAGACACCACGATGAGAGCTCCCGTTGACGAAGGTCCGAATCTGCGTCGTCGGAATGGGAAGGGCTGGTCAGATCCACGCTGGCATTTTCAAAGACAAGGTTCCAGAAGCCACTCTCATGTGTGTTGTGGACGAAGCGGAAAATGCTGCCAAGGATGCGGGCACGCGCCTTGGAGTGAATTGGACCACGGACACTGACAAAGCCCTCCGAGACGACACCGTGGATGCTGTGGTCGTCGCAGTCCCCACATACTCACATGCCAGCGTCGCTTCAGCTGCCTTGGAAGCTGGCAAGCACGTGCTCGTAGAGAAACCATTAGCCCATACTCCGAAAGAGGCAGAACGGCTCTTCCGCGAAGCACAGTCCTCCGACCGTGTCTTTCAGGTGGGCTACATGAGAAGATACGATAGGGCGTATCGAGAGGTGAAGGACAGAATAGCGAATGGATCCCTCGGCCTTCTCCTCATATACAGGGCAATCGCTCATGACCCAGCGCCGCCCCCGGGGTGGGCCGCGGACCCAAAGTTGAGCGGAGGCATCTTCTACGACATGCTTTCCCATGACTTTGACATGGGGAGGTACTTGATGGCGTCAGAGGTCTCGTCTGTCTACGCTATTGGATCTTCAAAGGTGTGCGAGGAGGTTGCCAAGAAGGGAGACTTGGACACTGTTGCCGTGATCATGAAGTTCAAGTCCGGCGCTTTCGGGTACGTCGAGGGATTCAGGAACAGCCCCTATGGCTACGACCTCAGGACAGAGGTCGTGGGTAGCGGAGGCAGTGCCGTTGTTGGTGCCATGAACGACCCCGGCCTCACGTTCGCAGACCAGAAGGGGCTGAGGCAATATGGAGTCAAGTGGTTCGCTGACAGGTTCAACGCGGCCTTTGTGGCTGAGGACAATGATTTCGCGAAGGCCATCGTCACTCGCGGCGATCCTAGGGTATCTGCCTCAGATGGGATTCGGGCGGTTGAGATAGCAGAGGCATGCCGGCTCTCGGTGGCTAGGAAGAAGCCTGTGTCCTTGGAAGAGTTGGATTAGGCTCAGACCCCCCGGTTGAACGGGATGGAGATTCTACTATGGCTTGACCAGAACCTTCACTTCTTCCTTGCTTATCAGTCTCTTGATGTAGTCCGAGATCCCCTCTATAGATGTTCTTGCCGTCACCATCTTTCTGGTGTCTATAGCGCCAGCCGCCATGAGCCGTATCACGTTCTTGAAGGTCCCGTAACCAGAATGTCCCTGAGCTCCGAACAATTGCGATGCGTGCGTCTGGAATAGCTCAAGATAGATCGCTGCTTCAGCGTCGGCCCTGCCTATCCAAGCGACCTTGGCTCCGATGGCGAGAGCCCTGTTCATCTCAGGAAGCGTGAGCTGAGGGGCTCCGGCCGCCTCAACGAGGAAGTCCGCTCCCTCGCCCCCCGTAGCATCGAGCAACTTCTCGTAGGGTCGGACGCCCTTGTCCGACAGCTCCTTCGGACTTGCCACCACGCTAGCGCCCATTGACCTAGCTAGCTGCCTTCTGATATCACTGACCTCGAACACGATGATCTTTCCGGCTCCAGCCGCCTTGGCAAGGGCTACTGAAGCCAACCCGATAGGGCCAGCACCCCAGACCGCCACGTTCGCCCCTGGCTTAAAGCCTCCAGCCCTGACGAACATGGCGTTGTAGGCGACGGATGTCGGCTCGGAGGTAGCCGCTGCCTCGTAGGCGGCGTCCTCGGCCTTGTAGACGTCCAACAACTCGCCGACCTTCCAGCAGTATTTCTGGTGAACGGCCAAGAATTCCGCGAACCCGCCGTTAGTTGTGAAGCCCATCTCCTCCAGGTTGTGGCACTGGTTCAAGTTGTCAGTCCTGCACGCGTCACACTCGCCGCACCACCACATCTCCTCGCAGGTCACCATGTCTCCGACCTTCAGCATTGTGACTTCGGGGCCGATCTGGACCACTTCTCCAGAGATCTCGTGGCCGGGCACCATCGGTAACTTGGTGAGGCCCGGGTAGAGCATGTATCCCTCCTTGTCCTGTTGCACCATGTGAACATCGCTGCCGCATATACCGGTCGCCCTGACCCTGAGCATTGCTTGCCTTGGTCCAAGCTTCGGCTTGTCTATCTCCTTCACGATGAGCCTGGGTTGTCTCCAGACCTGGGACCCAAAGTAGGTCCTGTGGGTCTTCTCCTCGACATCCGAGGTCTTGTAGCCTTTCCTAGGTTTCCAATCTGCCTCAAGAACAGCTGCCTTCATCTTGGCTCAGCCTATGTATGCCAAGCTTTTCTGTCTTACGGGCCGACCTTACGGAGAAGAGGTTTAAGAACGCAGTAGGCGACAGGTCAGCACCTGAATCGGCTTGAGGTCGTCAGCGTCTGTATGCCCTGTGGCGAGCGTGCCCTACTCGTTCTGTCAGAAGCTCGAGATCGCTATCCCGACCCTCCGGAGAATCGGATTCAACGGAATAGAGCTCCTACTCAGGAATGCGGGTGACATTGAGGCTCTTGAACTAGAAAGGTTGGTGTCGAAATACGAGCTGGAGGTGTCTGCTGTAGGCACGGGTCTGGCAACATTGGACGGGCTCTATCTGGGCTCTCAGGATGAGAGCACGAGACGGAGGGCAGTAGAGCGAGTGAAAGGGTTTTGCAAGCTGGCTGAGCGACTTGACTGTGGGGTGGTGATCGGCTCCATCAAGGGCGGCGTGTCGCCGCCCCCATCTTTGTCCAGTTTCGCGAGGTCCATGAAGGAATTGGGCGAAGCTAGGCTCATCGTCGAACCCCTAAACAGGTACGAATCTGCGATACTTAACACCGCGCATCAGACGCTGGAATTCGCGCATGGCAACGACTTGAAGTGGTTGGGGATCCTGCTGGACACATTCCACATGAACATCGAGGAGAGGTCAATGGAGGAACCGGTGAGGAACGTGGGGAAGAGGCTGGTCCACGTACACATAGCCGACAGCAACAGGATGGCCCCCGGTGAAGGCCACGTTGACTTCCGCGGATTCTTTTACGCACTGAAGGACATTGAATACGATGGATATGTATCCGCTGAGATACTGCAGGAACCCGCTCCCGAGGTGGCGCTTCGCAAAACCATAGATTTCCTCAGGACAATCTAGCGGCATTTGGGGAGATCCGGAGGCTTTGCGCCGCCGCGAAGTTATATACTTCGTCCGTCGCAACCTCAGCATGGTCAAGTGGGACTTTCCGAAGAAAGGACAGATGGAGACCGCATCGCAGATTTACTTTCAGAACATGACTGGCGCTCAGATTCGAGAGCGAGTGAGGAAGAACGACTTGATAGTAGTCCCGTTAGGCAGCACCGAAGCGCACGGACCACATGCATGCCCTGGTGAGGATACCTACCTCGTCACTCGGATGGCCGAACTCGTTGCGGAGAAGACCGGGTGCACCGTTGCCATGCCGGTCTGGTATGGCTCACATCCCTTTCACCATATGGGAATGCCTGGCACCGTGATGGTCGATGATGATGCGTTCAAGGCGGTAGTGCGGGGAGTCATGGCCGGCTTTTGGAACGCGGGGTTCCGAAAGCAGATTCTCCTCAACGGACACGGGCAAGAATATGTCATCCCGTCGGCCATGCATCAATTCGCCAAGAAGTATCAGGTTCCAGGCGTGTTCGTGAACGTGAACTGGTATCATGCCATACCCAACTATGTCAAGGATAAGGAACACGGAGGCCCCTTCGAGACGGCCTTTGTGCACGCCGATGAAGTTGAGACCTCATTCGCATTGGCATTGTTCCCCGAATTCATAGACATGAAGGAGGCTGTCAACACACAGCCAAAGGGATACCTGCCTCCGAAGCATGTCGACAAGGCCGGCAACGTCTATCAGAAACCAGTGAATTGGTACGGCCAAGTGGGGTGCGGCCCAGTTGAAGTATTCGCATACCCTGAAGGTTGTGTGGGGAAGGCGACACTGGCCAAGGCTGAAAAAGCAGAGGCAGGTCTGAGTGCCCTGCTTGACTATTTAGTCGAACTGCATAACGACATCATGAACAAGTTCCCGCCCGGGGTACTACCTCCTGCCGAAGAGCTGACCCAGAGGCCGAAAGAAGAGATCGAAGCTGTGACACGAGATCCTCTGCAGAAAGGTTGGAGGCACATATATACGTTGGGATATCCCCCGTAGCGTCGTCTCCCAGCATGAGACGAACCAATGATAAGGGTCATCTTCCTGGACTGGGACGACACACTTAACGTTCACAATGAATACAAGGGACGCGGGGAAGAAGCAGCCTTGCGTCTGATCGAGACTGATCTGACGAGTCGCGGGATCAAGATAGATAGGGAGCGCATCCATAGGGCGTACAAGGAGTCAGAGATCGCAATGTTCTCCCGAGGGGAGTTTGATAGGATACGCATTTGGAGAGACGCCCTCGGAAAACTAGGGCTGGAATCCGATGACGAGACCATCAAGAAGGCTGTCGAGCAGTACTGGAGAATCATTGAAGCGAATAGTCACCTGGTGAAAGACGCAGTCTATGTCCTAGAGGAATTAAGAAGAAGAGGGTACAAACTGGGCATCATCGCAGACTATGACGACTGCATTCGCGACAAGAGAGGGGCAATCGAGAGAAGCCCCGTCGGCAACCTCTTTGACGTAATCATGTTGGGGGGACAGGATCACCCGACAACTAAGCCCGATCCCTCAGTCTTCTCTCACGCGTGTGAGGCAATCGGATGTGAGCCATCCGAAGCGATCATGGTGGGTGATTCCCCAAGTGATTCTATCGGGGCGCAGAAGGCAGGAATGACTTCAGTTATCATACAGCGAGGGCAGGCGCGAATTGGTGACTACTCCATCAGAAACTTGAGAGAACTCCCTAACCTACTGAACGAGATCAACTCGCGCTAGGCAAGCGGCTTGTGGGATCAGAAGCGAATCGATGACTGGCATCGTCTCTAGTATGATGAGATCGCGGCAGGAACTTGCCCCTCGTTGGTCCTCAGGCCTCGCTCGGGCAAGATTCGATCAGCACATAGCGTTAGTCGATTTCACATCTCCTTTCGTTGCCTTGGCAGTTCCCCTCAGCGTTTCGCATCCACTGGAATCTGCGTCAGAGTCTTCTTGAGTTGACTGAAGCCGGGAAGGAAAGGATATAAGCGAATTTTGGACCGGTGGCGCTGATGGCCATTCCGGTGAAGTATCTGGTCGAGAGGTTGGTTATCTTCACTCTGACAATTCTTGTCTCGATAACGGTGATCTTTCTAGTCCCGCGCCTTACTCCCGGTGATCCCATGAGCGTAGTGATCGCGAGGCTCTCGGAAATGGGAGGGCTCCGAGGGGCAGCACCCATGGTGGAAGAGTACAAACGAATCTTCGGATTGGACAAGGGTCTGTTAGACCAATATGTCTCCTATGTGCGCGAGGTCATCCGTGGCAACTTGGGCTATTCCATAGTACACTTTCCCGCGACTGTTTCTAATCTGATCCTTCAAGCCATTCCTTGGACCATCGGCTTGTTGGGAACTACAACCATCCTCAGTTGGATCATCGGTACCCTTCTGGGCGCGCTCGCCGGGTGGTCAGGAGAATCTAAGCTCCAAAGCATCTTCTCCTCAGCGGCTCTCTTTCTGTACATCGTTCCCTACTACATATTCGCCGTAATGCTGGTTTTTCTGTTTGCCTATGCGTTGAGAGTGTTGCCAGCTTCAGGGGGCTACACTGCCGGATTAGTGCCTGCATTCACCTTGGATTTCGCCACGGACGTTGTGCAACACTCAATTCTTCCCGCATCAACGATCATTCTGTCATCCCTTGGATGGTGGTTCCTAAGCATGAGGTCAATGATAACGACGATCAAGGGGGAAGACTTCCTTTTGATGGCAGAGGCTAAGGGTCTGCCAGAGGGTCAGATTCTATGGAGATACGCCTTCAGAAATGGCATTCTGCCTCAGGTCACTGGCCTAGCCATTTCCCTAAGTCGCATAGTTGGTGGGGCACTCATAACGGAAGTCGTGTTTGCCTACCCCGGCATTGGGTCTTTGACAACCGAAGCAATCACAACTCTTGATTATCCGCTAATACAGGGAACTGTGTTGATAATAGTCATGGCGGTTGCAACTGCCAACTTCGCAATTGAGATGATCTATCCCCTGATAGACCCCCGAATTAGATACGGAGGCGAATGAGGCTGAAGAACGCGGCACCCGGGAGACTTGCGGGTAGACTGACGAGTTTCCTGAGAGGACCCTTCAGCAACCGCAACTTTAGCACTGGTTTTGCCATGTTTGCGGTTCTGGTTGTAATACCCTTGCTCGGATGGTTCTTGTCCCCGCCCAACCTTTTTCGCGTTGGAAACTCCTCGCCCGCGTTACCTCCGAGTTTGGATCACTTACTTGGGACGGATGTCCTCGGTAGGGATATTCTAGCTCAGCTTTTCGTGGCTACCCTGAACTCTCTCGAGATAGGTCTGATAGCTGCTGCCATAGGAACAGCCGCCGGTGCTGTGATTGGGTTCGTCAGCGGATACTATGGTGGCATCCTAGATGACACACTCAGAGTACTCACTGACGTCTTCCTTTCAATTCCATCGCTGATGTTCTTGGTACTGATATCTGCCCTAGTTAGAGCTGTGACGGTTGAAACGATGGCCTTGATAATTGCACTATTCGC
>Ga0172362_10002086_pt1 | contig 17342 bp, 13 predicted proteins | sample LakKivs1_kivu2a2_FD_114534 | JGI IMG/M metagenome (GOLD analysis project Ga0172362, IMG submission 114534) | Sediment microbial communities from Lake Kivu, Rwanda - Sediment s1_kivu2a2 | ecosystem: Environmental > Aquatic > Freshwater > Lake > Sediment | place: Rwanda: Western Province, Lake...
CCAACCACTATCACATCGAATTTTTCCAATTGCCACTACACTTCTTGATCGCTTTAGTTTTAATTTCACCGCTATGAATTCATAACCTTTACTGAATTTTCTTCAAAAATTGTTTGCTTAATGGCAGGCTTAACTCAGTTGTTTCTTTTTGGGTGTCGAAAACCATGCATGTCAAAGTTTTCTCTATGCCTTTAACTGTTCTAAGCTTATCTACTACAAAGTTTCCAACGGCATCAACATTTTCTTCCTTGATTTTGATCAGAATATCCCAGTCTCCAGATATTATGTGAACATCTTGGACTTCTGGGAACTTTGCAATCTGCTCAGCAATAACTCTTTGTGAAAGAGGTGTTTCTCCGTTTCTGTAGGAAAAGGAGGCTAAAATGAAGGCTGTTGTACCAAGGTTTAGTTTTTTTGAGTCTAAAATGGCTTTATATTCTTTTATGACTTCTTGCTGCTCCATTCTTCTCATTTTTGCGAACACTGTTGTTATCGGTGAATCAATTTTTCTGGCAATCTCCCTTGCAGTCATTCTACAATTCTTCTGCAACAACGTCAATATTGCTAAATCCTTCTCATCCAATTCGGGCTTCATATTGTAATTTTTACATAAAATGATGTATAAAAGCTTATCTTTTTGGAAAAAACGCAGGATTTTTTATAAAAAATTTATAACAAAGGATGATATTCTAATAGTCTTATGAGCCACGAAACAAGAGAAGCCTTGAATAAACGATATCTAACTTTGAGAACCGCAGAAGCCATTCGTGTTTTAAAGATTCAGGATGAAATAGTTTCTGAAATCAGAGCTTTCCTGAAAAAAGAGGGGTTTGTGGAAATTCTTGCGCCCATCATTGGACCTGTAACTGACCCTGGAATTCGTGGCGCAAAACAAGTTTCAATTGATTATTATGGTGCCAATTTTAAGGTAATGAGCAGCATGATACTTTACAAGCAAATGATGATAACTGCGATACCCAAAATTTTTGCTCTTTCACCAAACATTAGGTTGGAACCTCTAGAAACTGTTAAAACGCGCCGCCATTTAACGGAGTTTAGACAAATAGACTTGGAAGTTGCAAATGTTACCTATAAGGACTTGATGGAACTTGGGGAAGAGATGCTTTGTCAGATAATGACAAAGATGAAGCAGAAATGTGGCAAGGAACTAGAAGAACAAAAAAGAATTTTAAAGGTTCCTCGGAGACCGTTTAAGAAATACGCGTACAAGGAAGCTATTGAAATTCTGCAGAACCTTGGAATAAGTATAGAGTATGGTTTAGAAATCCATTGGAACGGTGAAGAAGCCTTGTCCAAAGTTCATAGTGAACCTTTTTGGATAACGGATTATCCAATTACTGCCAGAGGCTTCTATTACAGGGAACACGAAGATAATGCTACAATCTTGAAGGATTTTGACCTCATATATCCGGAGGGATTTGGTGAGGCAATTTCTGGAGGCGAAAGAGAGTATCAATACGATAAAGTAGTTGAAAGAATGCGTAGAAGCGGAGAAAATATTTCTGATTATGGATGGTATTTGGACATGTTAAGGAGTGGAATCCCGCTTTCTGCTGGTTTTGGAATAGGTGTCGAAAGGCTGACTAGATTCATCTGTGGGCTTGAAAACATTTGGGACGCTGTGCCGTTTCCCAGAGTTGCTGGTGTTCATTCTCCCTAAGGATTTAAATATACTTCTAATCTAGATTGATGATTCATAATTGTTAATTATACTCTTCGCTAACCATGGAAAACAAGTATAGAATCAAAATGAAACGGTGTATCTAAAATGATGAAAAAGGAAGCTGTTAAGAAAAGCATGGTGTACACGATTGATTTGACGAAGATCGATGGAGATGGAGCCTTTCCATGCCCAAAATGTGGAAGCATAATATCTCCAGACGACGAAAGCGAAGAGGTTTACCAAATCGTTGAAACAAAAGTTAAGGATGATGAATTAGCAGAATTAATGTTGACGTGTAACAAGTGTGGAAGCACCATTAAGCTTGTAGGCTTTCTATCACAACCAGAAGACAAAACCTAAATCGTCGAAAATCGTCTTGAGCTACTTTTCCACTTCAAGTCTCCTACTTATAACAGTGAAAACTAACCACAAGATGACGCCATAAAAAAGACCATTAAAAACCGCACTCAAATATCCCGCATATTCGCTTACCGATTCTCCAATCAGCGCGCAGAAAAAGGTTCCAGGAAACATTGGCGAAGGGATAAGCAGAGACGCAAATGTAAACATTAGAAAGAAGACTATTAAGATTAATGCTCCCCTCGTGCGAATTCACCTGAAATAGTGTTTGTTCTGTTTTTTTATGTACTTAGCTGTCAGACATCTAATATCGCAATATTTAATAAACCTTACTGTTTGTCCGTTCAACCCAAATACAAGTAACCGACAACACCAACATTAAAGTCTTAAAAGTTCTAACAAAATAAAAAACAAATAATGCAAAAACGAACAGAGCACAAAAATCACCACTAATACTATCGCTAATAGTTTTCTGCTTGTTGATAGACTGGAAACATCGTCCAATGGACCTGGATGTTTTTGCATAGATAGAAACAAAACGAAAATAGCCATCGGCCAGCTTATAATAATCAAGGACAGTATGGAAAGAGTTGTCAAAACTGCTCGCGTCCTCTCACCAAACAGTGACCGCGAAACATGGCCACCATCAAGCATTGCAGCAGGAAACAACTGAAACATGGTTACTATCATGCCGACCCAACCAGCGAAAGCAACTGGATGTAGGGAGATAACGTAATCTTGCGGAAGTTTTACAATAAATATGGCAAATAGGTCGAAGATTAAGGGGGATGGAAGGAAATTTTCTGTTCCTGTGATTTTGTGAAGCGGAGAAAACATAAGTCCAACAATGCTAACTATTAAAGCTAGAATAAACCCAAGAATTGGGCCATTTGCACCTATATCGAATAACTTGTCTCTATTTTGTGGAAGCGACTTCTGCATTATAACAGCGCCAAAAGTTCCAATTCCCAAAAAGCCGTTTATTGGCGGTGGACCAGGAATAAAGTAGGGTGGTGTGGCTTCTATTCCTTCTCTATTTGCAGTTAACTTATGGCCCATTTCATGTATGCCAAACACAGCCATTATTGCTATAGTGAACATAGCTCCACCGATAAGAGGATCGATCAAGTCTCCAGATAGCATGTATCCAGTAATGAAAGTTGTTCCAATAGTTGCAAAAAATAGCAACCAGTTAATCAGAACATTACTTGGTTTTGTTGAAGGCTTCGAAATAATTTTTAGGACAATCCTTCCATCATGTCTGCGTAGAATTGCTATAAAATTCATTGCTTCCAATTTTTTTAATAGTCTGAGAAAAGCTTGTTTTGTTTCTTGTGGTTGTTTTAGGTAGTAGGTCGGAATGTTATGTTCTAGTAAGGCTTCTTCCAGCTGAAACTCTCCGGAGACCAATGTGGTTATTTGTTCAAACTCGGTTTGGGCGAAGGGCGCTTCACCTGTTTCGTTTGGTGTTTCGCTCATGGTTCTTTATCCTTTTTTTGTTGCCGTATTAGAGTATTTATGAATAGAAAAGTCTATTGGAATTGCAGCTTATATTCTTGTTCTGAATCCGAACCACTAAAAACTTTTTAATAATCGTCTAAAGACAAGACAACTCACCAAATCAAAACAAACACAAACACAGCAAACTGGAATGGAAAACTCCTAAAATGGCTCAAGTCCCAACAAAAGGATGGAAATCCTTGGAAACACTTGTCGAAGAGAACTCGAGAATAGATTCTGACGTAGGCATAATTCTTCCAACATACTGTGAAGCAGCAAACATTGAAAAACTAATCGAAGAAATTGAAAGTTTAGAATTAAACACGTGTATTTTAGTCATAGACGACTCAAGCCTTGATGGCACATCAAATATCGTGCGAAAAATTCAAAAGAACTATCAAAACGTTTTGCTTTTCGTAAGACCTAGAAAGTTGGGTCTTGGAACAGCAATAACAGATGGATTCAGAATATTTCTTTCCCTAAAAAAACCTCCAAAATACGTTGTTACAATGGACGCAGACTATTCCCATAATCCAAAGTATATTCCCCAATTAGTGTCGACGATAAAGGAGGGCGCTGACCTTGCTATTGGAAGCAGATATTGTAAGGGAGGCGAAACCAGAAACTGGAGCATTCTACGTCTATTAATTAGCAGAATAGCTAATTTTATTGCTTTCACTATAATAGGTGCAAAGATAAGCGATTACACCAGTGGATTTCGATGTTATTCAACGAGCCTCATCAGAAACATTTTGAACGACTTACACAGCCAAACCTATGAAATACAAATAGAGACAATAAGACAGACACACTTGAGAAACCTTAGAATAAAAGACATACCAGTAACTTTTATCAACAGAAAAAAAGGAAAATCAAAGCTAACCTTTAACGAAATACAGCAATTCCTTTCCTACATACTTTTAAAAAGCACACGAAACCGACGGAGATAATTTTGCGTATAGCAGTATTCGCTGAATATTTTCCCCCAAGAATGGGCAGCGACCGCAGAATATACGAATTAATGAAACGAAATGCAAAAAAACACAAAATTAATTTTATATTGGTTCCTTCTTTTTACGAACTACAAGGAATACTGAAAAAAGAAAAATACAACACTAATGCGACTTGTACCTACACTCATGAAAACATTGTCGCCTACCGCCTTGAAATTCCCAAAATGGTAAAAAAATTATGGAGAAAATCATTAGAGTTGGCTTATTTAGTTAGCATGGTTTTGTTTATTCCAAAAGCTATTAAGAAGTTGGTCAAGATAGATCCTGAAATCATTATCCTTAATTACCCAAGTGTCCACACTGGTATGCTGGGATTTTTTGCCGCCAAAATTTTACGAAAACCCTGCATAGTGGATTTTAACGATTTGATAGCACAATACACAATACGCTTACTAAACTTAAAGCAGACAAGCCTTCCAAGTAGAATAATAGTTCTCATCCAAGATTTTATTGTTAAAAACTCCAACCTAGTTATCGCACCTACTAACTTTATCAGAAAGTATGCGTTGGCTCTTGGAATGAAGGATGAAAAAATTTCCGTCATTCCTAATGGGGCTGACATGCGAGTTTTCAACGCCAAAATGGAATCCAACTATAGGTCAAAACTGAATTTACACGATAAAAAGGTTTGCATCTACTTTGGTCGCCTTGACGGCTGGGCAGGAGTTCACATTCTTGCCGAGATATGCAATATTCTTGAACAAACAAGACCTGATGTAAAGTTCTTAATGGTGGGTGGCGGAATCGAACAAGTAAAGTTTCCTAGTAATGCAATTATGATTAATGAGGTACCATATTATGAGGTACCAAAAATGATCGCTGTAGCAGATGTTGTTCTTGTTCCATTTCCAGAAAATGAGGTTTCTCATGCGGCAAGTCCTTTAAAGCTTTTTGAGGGGATGGCTATGGGTAAAACCGTAATTGCGAGTAGAGTGAGTGGAATCCAAGAAGTTGTGCAAAGTGGTTACAACGGTTTTCTTGTTGATCCTAATAATCCTAAAGATTGGTGTGAAGCCATCGAAGCAGTTTTAGATTGCAAATCGTTGCAAGTGGAATCGAGCAAAAACGCGGTAGAGAGTGTCAAAAAGTATGATTGGAATGTTTTGGCTACCTTGTTTGAATGCACATTGTTGAAGTTAATTGAAAGAGAAGACTAGATAGTATAAAATGTGAAAAGCTAAGAAAAGAAGCATGTAACCTCTTATCAACTTTAAGTTATTGGAATAATAGGTTATCATAAACGGAAATGCCCATAGAAAATACCATGGATGAAATTGTGGAAGTAGAAAGGGTAAAATCAGGAGGCAAATACCACAGGTTTTCAATAAAGGCCACTTGCGCCGAGAGGAAATGATGAACATCGAAACGCAAAACTCAATTAAAAGTATAATTGCTAGCAGATAGAAGAACATGATTGAAGATTGGGTGAAATTGACCAACAGATTAAGTAGTGATGTAAGAACTCCGTACGGTACGGAATAGCGAGTAACACCAATAATCATAGAAATGTATCCGTCCCAAGATAATAGAACAAATGGAAAAGAAACGGCAAACAAAACTGCAATAAGCATTGCTAAGAAAAACAAGGCAGATTTCTTATTATTAGAATAGAGATGCCTTAAAAGGAAGGGAACAAGGATTACTGGAAAAATTTTAGAAAGAATCGATAAAGCCATTAAGACAGATGACGCTGCTACATTTTTATCTAGCAACGCAACCGAAGCAATTAGTAAAAGCACTGTAAGTGAATCGTTATGTCCTGATACAGAATATTCAATTAATGAGACGGGAAATAAGAGAAGCAACATAGAAATTCTGTTTGCATTTTCCGCGCCTTGAAGAAAGACCTTATACGCAATGAAAACGATAAGTATGTCACATACAGAAAAAAGAGTCTTCAGAAATCTTAGATCTCCTATCAACACAAATGGAACAGTTACATATAATGATAGAGGCGGATAAGGCGCGTCAAAACTTCTGTAAGGAATTAAGCCTTCCAAAATTTTTGTGCCGAAGGACCCATACTGAAAGATATCATTCGAGAGCAGTATTGGCAAACTGAAAAGCGGTACAATTCGGTAAACTATCCCTAAGAATAAAACTAACTTAGGATCATATGAACCCTTTTTGAAAAGGAAGATTGTGTAAACGAATATTATAGACGTATACAGTACTAGAAAGTTGAGCCAGTTATAAGGGAAGAAAGTCAATAAGAAAGACATTACAAGAAGTGTCAATAATGGTGTGTAAAGAACCGCTTGGTTAATCTGATTCTTAAGCAGGTTGAATTTTTCTGATTTAAAGCGATTGTTCAAGATTAGTCTACTAATGCCTAATTCCCCCACGTGTACAGCGAGTAAGCTGGCATTTGACAAGCTGGAGTGAAATTACCATAAGAGCCAGTCGACAATAAAATGTATATTGCAGAATAAGCCTTACTTATTGCAAAGTTTAACGCCCTATCTAAATCTTTAACAAACACCACAATTTCAATTTCTTTATTTATATAAATCCATACGGGACCAATTTCCCTATAAGAGGAAATCAAGCATGTCGACAGATTTCCTTTTATCAAGATATGATCAACACTGAAAGAGCCTCCATAGCCAATGCCGTTATTTTTTACTCCTAGCAATAATTCTCCAAACGACCACCCTGTATTGACGAACAACTTATCGGATCCATCAATGATAATGGTTCTGCCCGTGATATTGCATGTTATTTTGATTGTATGCCAGTTTTCATCAAGCTGCATAAGTTGATAAGGGGTGTTTGCCTCAGAATCCCAATAGTTTAAAACATTGGAGCCTAAAGCATTGTAATAGTAGATTACACCTCCGCCGTAGCCACTAGTTTTGCGAATTGAAAGTAGATCTAACATGTAGGAGTTTGAGGTAAACCCGTTGAACTTAATTTTTAGCTCAATTGTTCCCAAGTAGTTTGTATCAAAGTTATGATAAAAATAGGATACGCCGGAGTCTCTTGTTGTGTTTAAAGTCAATATAGAGTCTTTTATGGTAAAGTTACCTTCTTGATGCCACACAGTTGAATTGAGGTTCTCAAATTCGTCCAAAAAATCGACTGTAGATTTGTTCTGATGGAGCTCATTTAACCACTCAACATCAGAGACTATATCATGCATAGCTTCGTTTGAAACTGGTTTATCTGACAAAGATGTAGGAACATATCCTTCGATAGGCGCATAAATCAATCTTGCATCTCCCACGACGTAGAAGAATGCGAAAACTATCAGCAATAGCAAGTAAATAGTTGTGGCAATCTTTTCACGGGAAATCGAGTGAATCTTTTTTTTATATTTTGAGTAAAATCCTACCTGATTTTTTGAATAGCTGATCAGTTTAAACAGGGCGTTAGTAGCATAAATTGAGAATGGATAAACGAGCATCCACATCCATCTCATAAAATCCAAGAGAGCAAAACTTGGACTTACCAAAGGCAGAAAAGCACCTATCAAGTTAAAAGCAAAGAATGGTGTAAGGAACTCGTCATTCCAGAAACCAAAGAGGACAAGTGGTAAGAGTGGCGCATAGAGAAGAATGAACAGCGTCATCGATTGCGTGAGTAAGTTTGAGTATGAACCGTATAAGGACAGGTAATTTTTGAAAACTGAGAAGGTGGGAGCATCAACATAGTGTATAACTTTAAAGAATTCTATCGTCCCAACATTTGGATATGCTATAAGCGAAGCTTTAGTCCCTCCAGAGTATAGTACAAAAATACTGACAAAAATAATCAGGGCAGGCAAATTTGCACACAACAGGAATTTTTTGAAAGATGTTGCCTTTCTCTTACTCAGAATTATGCTCAGCAAAACAACAAAGTATACCACGGCTACAAATTGATGGGCAAGGACTATAAGCAACGACAATATGATTATTGCTAACTTTGTCTTTCTTCCGCTATTTTTGCTTGCAGAAAAAATTAGAGGCAATTGGAAAAATAACAGGGAAATCGCCAGCTGATTCTTAAAGAGATCCCATGAGAGTCTCAAGGCAGCCGTCTGGGACATTAGCAATAATGAGCATATTATACTTTTTCTTTTGCTCCAAGATAGGTAGGAACTTGTAAAGTAAAGAACCGACAACCCAAGCACACCATAAAGTATGGGCGCGAGAATTTTGATTGCGAGCCATACATTCTGAGTCAAATTAGTCATTAAGATTATCAAGGTAAAAACAAGGGGTGGAGCCCCTATGAAATGCTGGTTCAAAATCCCTTGATTCATGTATGCGACTGTCCATGGGGCATAATAATTTAACGGGTCCCATCCAGCTGGCAGTTCCCCCGCTTGGATTTCAGCTACTCCACGAATACCTACAAAAGCAACAAATGTTAATGCAAATATCACCCAATGGCGCCAGCGTAAATGAAGGCGCCTCGAAATTTTAAGAAATGTTGACGTTTTGCCCAGCTTAACCATGTTATTTTGCTGAGCTTAAGCAGTCAATATATAATTTATGTATGTGTTCGGATATTTTCTCCCAGTTAAACGCTTCAACAGTTTTTCTTGACTCTTGGCTAATTAAGTACATTAATTGATCGTCACTTAACAGCTTGATAACCTTTCCTGCAAGATCTTCAACATTACCTAGGTTAGCCAGAATTCCGTTTTTTCCGTTTTGGATTATTTCAGGCGCAGCTCCGGTGTTTGTTGCTACAAGTGGTTTTCCAGCCGCCATGGCTTCTAGTAAAAGCATGCCGAATCCTTCATAAAGTGATGGAACAGCAACGATGTTTGCTGCTGAAAATGCTTCAAATTTTTCTTTTCCGTTTATGGATCCGTAGAATATCACATTGTCTTGAACATTTGTTTCTTCAGCGAGTTTTTTCAGCTTTGCGCCATAGTTGAAGTCTGGCCCTGCTATTACCAGTTTGGTTGAACCCACTTTTTTTATAATAGATGGCAGTGCCCTTATTAGGTATTGGAAGCCCTTTATTTTTTCCAGACGTCCTATTGTCAACACGATTTTTTCATTTTCTTCTATATCAAGGCGTTTTCGGAAGACGTCTCCCATGGGCAATTGTTTGTATTCTTCTAGGTCAATTCCGTTGGGGATGATTGCCATTTTCTCCTCGGGAACTCCTATTGCTTTGAATTCTCGAGCTACCATATGGGAGACTGAGATTATTTTTTTAGCCTTTTTTAGCGTTTCTTTCCCGATCAGGTTGAAGTAGGCTTTGTTAGCTGGTTTTTCAAAGCCTCTGGGAAATCCATGTAATGTTAATACAAGCGGTGCCTTCTTTATTTTGCTCGCCATTAAGGCTGCATCGGTGGTGAAGACTTGGTATCCGTGAGCATGTATGATGTCAGGGTTCTCTTTCAACAGAAGCGAGATTAGCTTAGGAGCAATTTGATAGTTGAATTTTGGGATTCGGGAGGCTGGGACGCGGAAAACCTGAACTTTACTGAAATGTGTCTCAACTTTTGTTCTTTTAAGAAAAAATGTATTTCCAATATTTAATGCGAAAACTTTGACATCTACCCCTCTTCTCGCAAGCTCTCTGGCGAGGTTATACACATGGTAGCCCCCGCCTCCAACAAGAGGCGGCGGAAACTCCGGAATCACCTGTACTACTTTCACGCGTCTATGCCTCTGATTAATTATCTTGTTTTTCAATCTTTATAAGATTAAAGAATTAGTAATAGTGATTTATGGTAAATGTTTCGGTTGTCATCACGGTAAAGAATGAAGAAAACTCTATTCTTCAATTGTTAAATTCTCTAGAGAACCAATCCTTGAAACCTTATGAAGTAATCATTGTAGACGGGGGTTCTAAGGATAGAACTATCGAGATTATTAACTTGTTTATTGCCTCAAAGGATTCGTTTAAGCTTATTTTGGCGGAGGGTGCGAATAGACCTAAAGGCAGGAACATAGGGATATTGGCAGCCACTTCGGAAATAATTGCGATTACAGATGCTGGCGTTGTTTTAGATAAGAATTGGCTCGAGAATTTAGTCAAACCATTAGTGCAAGAGGGCGCAGATTTTGTTGGTGGAGTTTATATTCAAGACGGTGAAAGCTTGTTGCAGAAATGTATTGGAATTCTTCAGTATCCTAACATAGAGAAGCTACACGTTGATGATTTTATTCCCTCATGCCGCTCTGTAGTCTTTAAAAAGGATGTCTGGAAGTCTGTTGGATATTGGCCTGAGCATTTGAAAAAGGCTGATGACACATATTTTGATTTAATGGTACGTGATAAAGGATTTAAAATTGCCTTGGCAAAAGACGCCGTTGTTTCTTGGACTGCTAAAAATACTTTGAAGGGTCTTTTTCAACAGTATTCCTCTTATGCTGAATGGGATGTGAGGGCTGGCTTATTTTTTAAGTTGAAAATCTATAGGCTCATGATTCTTGCTTACATCATTCTTGCTTTCCTGCTGTTTTTAATTTTTGAGTTTGGTTTTTGGGGCTTCTTATTTTCTTTTTTAGTAGTTTTATCGTATCTAGTTTTTAGTGGTGTTAAAACTTTCACGAAAACTAGAAAATTTTTATCCATCTTCCTAGGAATGGCTGTTAAGATCACAATATTTTCAGCAGAAACCTTTGGACTTGTTAAAGGATTAATTGCCAGAGTTTCCAAAAAAATAAACGATCGAAAACTACTGTCACCTAATCAGCTAAGTCCTTCTGTCAAGCCTTGAACTCACAACAAGTCCTATACTACTAGGTGATTGGAAAAGGGGCAATACACATGTTTATTTCTTCATAATTTCTTCTTTTACTTCGAGGTACTTCTTCAATCCATCTTCAAGACCGATTGGAGAAAATTCTAGTACATTCTTCATTTTTGTAATATCTGCAAGTGTATGTTCAAAATATTGATTTGGCTTTTCTACATATTGTGGAGGAACCTTTTTCCCAAGCAAATAATTAATGAGATCAACAATTTCATTGAACGTGCGAGATTCGCCGCTGCCAACATTGACTATCCCTGTAAAACTGTTTTCAATGGACTTAAGGACAGCTTCTACTATATTGTCAATGTAAACGAAGTCTCTACTTTGTGTTCCGTCTCCAAAAATAATTGGTCTGGAGTTTGCAGCTATACTTTCCATGAATAGGGTAATGACACTGGCAATCTCTACCTTATGCTTCTCTCCAGGGCCATACCCAGCAAAAATTCTTAACCCAACGCTTGGAACAACATCAGAATAAAGTTTAGCTATGTTTTCACATGTCAGTTTGGCAATACCGTAAAGATTAGTAGGCGTAGTCGAAGTGGTTTCAGACTGCGGCAAGGATGTATTGCCGTAAACACTGCTGCTCGAAGGAAATATAACCTTCTTTACTCCAGTGTTTTTGGAGTATTCGAAAATGTTTCTAGTACCGATAATTGTCTCAGTTATGCACTTTTCTGGATTCCTATTGAAAAGCACTACAGAAGATGGTGCAGCAAAGTGCAAAACAAAATCTACGTCATGAATCTCATGAAGTGAACCGATGTCTGCAACATTTCCTTTGACAACTTCGCATCGAAGCTTTATATTTTCAAATCGTCCAATGGAGAAATCATCAAGTATCACTATTTCTGAATTCTCGTTGTATAGTCTTCTGGCTATTGCAGTGCCAATGAAGCCGGCTCCTCCCGTTATGAGGAACTTCTTAGTTGACAACTTCAAAACTGTTACCTCCCATTTTCTGCGTGACATCACTTTTGTTAAATCCATTCTTTTGAGTTTGAGTGAATCTTCGTAGAAGTCCAAAAAGGAATAGTAAGTCTTCTCTTGATTGGATTCTTTTGAGCCTTAGAGCAAGCTTTTTAGGACTTAGATAGTTGAGAGCCCTTTTTCTGAAGAAGTTAAAGTGAAGTTCTCTTTGTAAGAAGTTCAGTTCTTCGCTTGTGAAGAACTGTGTATCCTCACCTGCCTTTGCTACTCTAAGATTGCCCCAACTAAAATTATTGCTGATCATACCTTCTTTTTCCATGATACCCAGAAGAGTTGTTCCAGGATACGGGGAGGCGATGAAGAAATTTGCGAAATCCAAATCGCTTTCGACAGCGAACTTCAAAGTTTTATTAATGGAATTCAAAGGTTCGTGGGGAAAGCCAATGACAAAGAAGCCGTCAGTCCATATCCCTGCTTCATTCGCCCATTGAATGACTTTTTTCGCATGGGTTAAGTTGACTGGTTTTCGAATGAATTTAAGAGTGTTAGCGTCTCCTGATTCTATTCCGAAACAAAGTTTGTAGCATCCTGATTTTTTCATTTTATTCAAAAGATTTTTGTTCAGTGTCCAGATGGCAACGCCGTTTGGGGTAGCCCATTTTATGTCCAGTTTACTTTCTATGATCATGTCACAAATCTTTTCTATTCTCTTCCTGTCTAATGTTAAGTTGTCATCTTCGAAATGTATCTCACGGACTTTGAAAGTTTTAACAAGATGTTCTATTTCCAGAAGTACGTTGTTGGGGCTCCTAGCTCTCCAGTTATAACCCCAAATAGTGTGGATGGAGCAGAAGACGCAGTTAAATGGGCAGCCTCTGCTAGTTATCATTGAGGTGAAATGTCTGCGCATCAGTGTAACCACGTGGGATTGCATTGCGTTAAAATACTCTTCCATCGGAAGTAGATGACGCGCAGGAAAAGGCAGGGAGTCCAAGTTTTTTATGAATTCTTTCCTTGGTTTCAGCTTTATTTCTTTGTCTTTTTTGTAGGCAAAACCTTCTATGTCATTTAAAGGGGCGCCCTTAGACCATTTATCCAAAAATTCTAACATTGTTGCTTCACCTTCCCCCACAACTACATAATCAACATTTGGGTCTTCCAGAACTTTTTGGGGCAGCGCAGATGGATGCGCTCCTCCTATGACGACGGGAACTTTTATGTCGTATGCTTTCGTTAGTTCTGCAACTTTGTGGGCATTATGTGACTGTGAAGAGAAAAGGCAACTTACACCTACAACGTCTGGCTTGCTTCGCTCTATGCTTATGCTTATATCCTTCCAGCTTTGTCCCAAATGAAACATGTCATTAACTTTGCTTGGGTTTTTCCAGTTTAAAGCCACAGCATCAAGAATCTCGACTTTATAACCCTCTTTTTCGAGTACGGCACCGATATAGGCTAATCCTAAAGGAGGTACAACAGAGGGTATCTCATTTGGTAACAGAGTCATTGGAGGATGTATTAATAGCACTTTCATGGTTTCATAGCCTCCTTTACGACAATGGCCAAGTTTTTTAGCATTTTAAAATTGTAATAGGAACCTTCATAGTTAAGGAGAAAAATGTGGAAAAAGAAGAGGGAAATTTTTTGGTTTATGGGTCGTGGATACCGCCTTTTGTGGTTTCTACTCGTCTTTCGCTTATTGTTCCTAGACATTCAACTATGAGGGGCGTTGGATGTAGTGGGTCCGTGTAGTCAATCTTTAGTATTATCGATGTCACACAATGTGGGAAGTTCTGTAGTTCATATATGATTTCTTCGTGGAAGAACTTAGACGCATAATACGTGTCTCTTGGACCATGTCCCCATATCGATAAGCCGACAGTTCCGTTAATGTCTTTGTATGTTGCTATAACAGCGTATCCTGTGTCTACACTTGCTCCATATGCTTTCTTTGTGCCGTTCCAGCATGTTAAGGCGACAACTTTGTCTTGCCATGTCGCGTATGGGGTGAAAGTTTCACCATAGATTGAGCAGTTGATTCCCCAGAAGGCATCTGTGAAATCGTTAAGGTACAGTGTAAACACGTTTGCTAGTGGTCCACCAACTGTTATTATATTAGAACTTGTTATTGGCCAAGTCGTGCACCAATCATCTTTGAGAGCCGTTCTCTGTCCGGGTGTTGAGCCGTCGTCCTTGTAATCTCCTCTTGCGCCAGGGGCTGTTCCGAAGCAATTCATTACGTAGGGTATACTTGCCATCGACCATTCGTAGTACATCATGTCCAATCCAGATAGGCCTATTTCAATGTCTTTGTTCTTAAACGCTGCCGTTACCAGCGCTCCTCCTAGAGAGTCAGATGTAAATGCGTCTCTGCCCAATACTGTCCATTCGTAACGTCCTTTCTCGTTCTCCTCAATGGTTGAGTAGAGCACCTTGACTTTGCATCCATAGAGATCCCAAGTTGTATAGCGCCCGAGACCTGCGCTCCATTGGTAGAAGTTCAGCGTGCCATTGATGAAGTTTATTGTGTAGTATGGTCTGTGTACGCCGGTGCCTGCTCGAGTTGGGTCATAGTCTTGATAGCCGTATCGTGCAATTAACGCGCCATTAACTATCACTTTCTCTGCGAAAGTGCAGTAGGCATCCCATGCGCACGGAACAAGTTTGTCCTCTTCCATGTTGTAGACGCGCTCGTAGCGTATGCCAGATGGACGCTGTAGGTAAGTTACGCTTAAGTCGTCAACATATGCTATATTCCCTGCATTAACTTGGATGCCTACGGAGCCTACATAGTAGTTGCCAAATATAGAAGTCCAATACTCGAACGAGTGAAATGTGCCGTTGGGGTAACCCCCTGAGTTGCCTGTCAAGCAGAAGGCAGTGTCTGCATCGCCGCCGATGAAATTCTTTATGGTGTTTAGAGTGTAGTGAGTCCAAGTAGTTGTTGATGTTTGAGTATTGCTATTCTCTGCCATAATGTTTGCCCAATTGTAGCTTTCGCCGCCACGGGGATCTGAGTATACTTTGATTTGGATGTGTGGAGCTTGAGTTCCGCTAATGAACTTGTACCAGAAACCGAAGTCAACCAAATCCTTGAGCTGTAATGTAAGCGGAGCAGTACTTGGTGGTGTGTCGTTTCGCAAGTATATGGGAGTGACCTTCAGCATCTCGTAGTCTCCAGTACCGTTCAATATCAGGGCCCAGTTCTTACTGTGAGCGTCTGTGCTATTCTGGAACTCGTTCACCCATGCAGACTCCGCTGGATAAGTTCCGCCATCTCTGAGGAAGTATCTTGTCCATGTCGGACTAGTTGCACCTAGACTTTGATATTCCGACGACAGAACTGCATAGTATAAGTGGTCTCCGAGTCCGCTTGTAAGTTGTATCTGACTTGTGTGAGAAGCTACAGTGTCTTTGTATAGCCATCTGTACTCCTGTTTCTCAACAGCATCAAGTAGGTCCCATGATTGGAAGACTGTATCAAGCTGATAACGGGCTTCTCTGTCAATAGTGTTTGAACCTTGATATTGGACGTCGTTTGCATCGTGCCGATCGCTTATCCCTTTGACTTCAACGCCTCTGAACATTGGCAGTTGAGAGTGATCTAGTAGAAAGTCCCATTCGCCTATTATGAGTGGAGACTGCTTCGGCTCATAGCTCATGTCAGCTTCTCGGCAGCTACTTAGGGGATTTAAGAATCTTAATATGCCGTCTACTGTGTAGTCGGAAACTGGCGGCCACAAACCATCCCAAGCAATATATGTTCCATCAGAAGAAATCACTTGAGCAATGTCATATTTATGATTCCACAAAGCAACTCCATCTGTCTGAGCATCTGATTTGAACACATACTTGTAAACAAACTTCATGTCAGAGCCAGCTGTAGGTGCGGCGTTAAATGTTACATTCTTGGTAACCCAATTAATAGTGTAAGGCGCAGGTGTAACAGTTGGATCCACGAACACTCCGTCATCATAGATTTTTAAGAAACCAGGCGCTAGAGGTGCACCCCCTGGCGGAGTAAGGGTGAAAACCTTTTGGCCAGTGGTCGATGTTATATGTTGCTCATAGTCTCTTGTCAGGTTCTCGGCCATGTGCCAATCTGGTCCAAAACATGTTTCACCATATTGCTCGTAGTAGTGTGCGTAGCTGGAATAGCCTGGGCTTGGTCCCAAGTCGTATTCCTCACGGTTGCTAAGCTGTATGTTAAGTTTGTCGTAGAGTTGCATCTTGGCTATTGTTATCTTCACGTCCTTCAGCAAAATCACCTGCTTCATGTCTTTGTCGAAGATCATAGTTATAGTTAAATCAACTACAGGCCACGTTGATTGTCCTTCTTTATCATAGATATGGGTTACTGATTGAGCAATGAAGCGTCGGGGACCATTGTAGAGAATCTTTAAGGCATCAGTCGTACACGTTCCATTTGTTTTTCTTCCGCCGTGAGGTGATCCGCTGGGCGTAGCTGAGTATTGCCAATCGCCACCCCATTGAGAGCCATCAGCAAACATGGCGAAGGCATATAATTTTCTGTCGTGGTTAGCAGCAGTGGGATTTATGTACTCAATGCGGATGTACCAGCCGTTAATCCAAGAACTTAATGGAATGGCGTCATAAGGAGTGAATGGGTCTCGTCCATCGTACTCTAAACCAATCCAGTTGGACTGAATGCTCTGGTTTCCACTCTCAGGTATGCCAATTAACTCACCAAACTTCGAGAAACCGACCTTCACACTTTTCTGTGCATATGGATAAAGCAGATAGTAATCACTGTCAAGAACCCCATTTACAGTTGTGTACCAACTAGATGAATCAACTGCTTGTGTCAACAACATTGGAGCGAAGATTGTCAAGAGCATTATCACAGAAATCACTGCTACAATAACTAGTTTTTTTCTTTCCATTTTTCATTCCTCTTTTTGGATCATGTATGAAGACGTTGATATGTTTATTAAAATTTTTTAGTGGTTCTGATTCAGAATTAGAATAAAAACCTAAAAACTATTCAAAATAAAAATATTAAACGTCTATTATATTTCAAAACATTCAATTAGGATAATTCCACAACAGAAAAACATGACAAAGACATGGCTATTTCCTGAAAAACTTTAACAGTCTATGCTTCCCGTTTTCCTCACCAAGTTTATAA